>Ga0222714_10005041_pt1 | contig 12685 bp, 12 predicted proteins | sample C33_3DmetaG_FD_165048 | JGI IMG/M metagenome (GOLD analysis project Ga0222714, IMG submission 165048) | Estuarine water microbial communities from San Francisco Bay, California, United States - C33_3D | ecosystem: Environmental > Aquatic > Marine > Unclassified | place: USA: California... | reverse complement strand
CAAGACGCAAACACTGCTGGTACATTAAGCGTAGTAGCAGGAAATAATACTATTACAGGTAGCGGTACCAGTTTTGGTGGTACGGGTCTGACAAACGGCGACTGGATTGCAATACATAATGGATCTGGTGGGTATGAAGTAGTTCAGATTGATACTGTTGTAAGTAGCACATCTATGACCACCGTTCAAGATCTAAAGTTTTCAGACGGTTCTGCTGAGTTCTTCCCAACCGTTGTTGGTAGAGCTACTTTGTTTGACTTAACTACACCAGCAAGATTGTATCTTGATGACTCTTCCGTGTCAAGTGGTGACGTTTTTGCTGCTAGTGATGTTATCATAGGCTCTACATCTGGAGCTCAAGCCACAATCACGAGTGTTGATGAGGTAAAACTGAGTTTCTTTAGACCTAGTATTGATCGTAGCAATACAATTCAAACATTAACGAATATGAAGTCAAGCAAACTTTCATTGACGGGTGGCACTGAAGCTACGGCGTTAGCGAATGTTCCATTTAACGATTATTCTTTCTTGTCGGCACAGCCTATTTACGTAAGAAGTCGTAGTTTAGAGGTTGCAAGTGGTGGTAAATCTTTCCATCTTCAAATTGATATGGAAAACTCCTCATCAAGTAGCCAGAAATACAGTTCACCTGTGATTGATATTGAATCTGCTGCTTTAACAGCATTTGGTTATATTGTTAATAATAGCTCAGCCAATGAAGATGGCACTCAAGGTGCGGCAAGTTCGAAATATATTAGTAGAACAATTACTCTTGCTAACGGATTAGATGCTGAAGACCTTAAAGTATATCTTACAGCATACAATCCAAATTGTCTTGCTAGTGATGCTCAAGCGATTAAGGTATATGGCAAGTTCCAAAACTCAGAAGACAGTGCTCCGTTTGATGAGAAGAAGTGGACTGAGTTGACAATTGAAAAAGATACAAAGTCACAAGACTCAAACCGCTTTGACTTCAGAGAGCTTGAGTTTGGTTTGCCAACCACAAACACTGGACAACTTGCATCGTTTGATCCAGACGGTGTTGCTGGCGAAGAGTTTTCGTATACTGATGCTGATAGCATAGTTTACAACACATTTAAATATTTTGCTATCAAAGTTGTGCTTTTATCAGACGGTCATAACAAAGTACCAAGATTGTCTAATCTAAGAGCAATAGCGTTGACGGCATAAGATGATAGAAAATGATAAATTTGTGAGAGATGAGATTTCAAAAGCAGTAATAAATACTGATATAAAAGGTCTTGCTTTGTATAAGTCAAGAAAATCTCATATCAATGAAATGAAAAATATAAAGAATGAAGTTGATTGTCTTAAAGATGAAATGACAGAAATAAAAAATCTTCTATTGTTGTTAGTAGAAAAGAACAGATAGGATAAAGAATGTCCAAGGAATACAATTTAATTGATACTAATACGGGCACATTTGCTGGTTGGTTAACTCAGTCAAATGACCTATTTGAAGACATGAGCAACATTATTGTTACTGTCAGTAACACTGCGACTTATGCTAACATAACAAACAATTCTACTACAACAGGCAATGGTCATATTGAAGGAGCCTTTTCTGCTGTTGAAATGGTCATCAAAACAGCCCTTCATGGTGGTGATGCTACTAATACAACAGATGGTTTTGATCACAAAGCAACTCTTTTCGTCACGTCAAATGTTACTATTGGAACTACAGGTACTCCAGAAAACTTAATAGTATGGGGCGACTCAACTCTTAAAGATGATGTGACAATAGGTACAGCAACCTCTGATGCTCTTGTTATAGAAGCAACTACGACCTTCAATGGTCCAATGAGCTTTAACGCCAACGTTCAATTTAATGACAATAAGTATCTAAAATTTGGTACAAGTGGTGATGCATCTGTTCAATGGGACGGTAGTAATTTATATACAAAATTTGAAACATCAAACGCCAATTTTGTTATAGAAGATTTTTCTGGTAACGATATCGTAGATATAGATGTAGACTCTTCCACTCTTACAATTGCCCGATATGATGATGAGGTTGGAGGACCATCACTCGTTCTTCTTGATGAAGGAACAACAATCGATAATGCTAATGTTGGTGGAATCTTCTTTAAAGGACAAGATGATACTAGCGGTATAAAAGAATACGCCGCTATCAAAGGCGTTTCAGAAGACGTTTCAAAAGGAACAGAAGACGGTTCATTACTATTATACACCACAATTGCCAACACTTCAACTGCAATGATTGTGATCAATGAAAACAGTAATGCAGAAGTGTCTCTTCGTCATAATGGTGATGAAAAACTCAAAACACAATCAGACGGTGTTGATATTATTGGTATTATGTCATCAAATACTATTGTGACAACAGGTCTTGCTGATGTAAATAGCCTTGATGTTACAGGAAATGCTGATATCGGTGGAAATTTAACTGTACAAGGTGATTTCTTAGCAACTGGCGATACAAACATGACTGTGAACAATGCCACGTTCACAACAATGACTGTTATTGGAGATGCTACGTTAGGAAATCAGTTATCTGATACTGTTACAATTAATGCTACTGTTACTCTTGATGGTGATATTATTCCAGGCAACACTGGTATAAACGGCTACGATTTAGGTAATAATGCTTCTCGATTTGTTTTAGGATATTTTGATGATTTAACTATAACAGCAAATGTAAATTTACAAGGTCAAGGATCTGCTGTATTTTGGGATTCAGATACTTCACATTATCTTGCATTTAAATCCGCTGGTACTGTATCAGCTAATGTTATTTGGACACTTCCAAATGCAGATGCTACAACCGCTGGATATTCTCTTCAAAGCAATGCTTCTGGTACATTGAGTTGGGGACCTTCTAGTTCTACAACAACCGCTGATGAAGCATCAAACTCAGAAGAATATATTTACTTCTCAGATTATACAAGCGGCGCCGTTACGACCGTTCATCACGACACAGGATTAAGATACAACCCATCGCTTGGCAGAATTACTACTGCTTCTGCTAATGTGGCAACATTATATCTTAACGGATCACAAGTTACATCAACCGCCGCTGAATTAAACGCACTTGATGGTATTACATCAACCGTTACGGAATTGAATATTGTTGATGGTAGTACTTCAGCAACTTCAACAACTCTTGCTAACGCTGACAGACTGATTGTCAACGATGCGGGTACAATGAAGCAAGTTGCGTTGACCGACTTCAACACATACTTTACTAATACATTCTTGACAGGTGGTAGTGCTGATATTAAAACTGCTGGCGACCTAACATTTAATGACGGTGTTGCTCTTAATTTGGGCAGTCAAGACGATTTAGAGTTCTATCACAGTGGTACTCACGGATATATCGATATCAATACAGGGTCTTTATATGTTCGTGATGCATCAGACAATGTTACATTACAACTAACACCATCTTCTGGTTCTCCTTCGCTTCTACTAAATTCATATAGTGATGGTGCCGAAGGTCCTGATTTCATATTACGTCATGATATGACAACATCGGGCAGTGCTGCTGCTGATGATGAAACGGGCAACATATTTTTCCAAGCCGATGATTCTGCTGATAATAATACAACCTATGCTCAAATTGTAGGCAGAATAGTTGATCCTACAAACACAAGTGAAGACGGATCTCTTCTCATATACACACTTAATGCCGGTTCGCAGAATGTCACGATAAGTGCTAATTCTGGTGTAGCCGCCCTTTATTATGGTGGCAGTGCTAAGTTGACAACTGCTTCTGGTGGTGTTACAATTACAGGTACAGCAACAGCGACAACGTTCTCTGGTGCTTTGAGTGGTAATGCTACTACAGCAAGTGCTTGGCAAACTGCTCGCACACTTACTTTATCAGGCGCAGTGACAGGCAGTGCAAGCATCGATGGTTCTGGTAATATATCTCTAGCGACAACAGCCACATCAGATCCAACGTTAACGTTGTCGGGAGACGTGAGTGGTAGTGCTACATTTACAAATTTAGGAAATGCTACGTTGTCAGTATCGTTAGGCGCTGGTACAGTTAACTCTAATGAATTAGCAAGTGCGGTGTCGTTGGTTATATATAACTCCGCAGGCGCAGCAGTAAAGACGTTATATGGCGCAGGATCTTAATAATGACAGTAAGAACTCCTCTGAAACTAAACGGAGGTAATCTCCAGGAGATGACATCTGGTGAAATCGATGTCATTAAAAATCAAGTACGATATTTGTACGGTACAGACCCATCAATTGATTTGTCTCAGGTAGCATCTGGTGGTAGTTTAGGTACAATAAATGATACAAGAAAATCTGCTGGAGCGTATAGCACATTAACAACTAGATTTCCTACAGAGGCTGAAACGGCGGAGCCAGGGACGGTTACAGTAAACTATTCAAGAATTAACGAAACTGTTGAGAGTACAACAGCAACGGCGGACACAAATAATAAAGCATTTCCCATATATCAGTCTGGCGGTAACTTATATGCAATGTCTCTTACCGATATGTACGATACATTCATTTACCCCGCAATTGATACGTTGACCAATGGAGGAGATCAACCTGGCACGTATCGGATTCATACGTCTACAAGTTTGGCTGGCCACACTCTTGTAAGTGCCACTCCTGTGTTTTCTGATACAAGAGCTAACACAGGAGCATATACGGCAGGTGGTATTCCAGAAACACTTGATCAGCCAACTACTATTACTAATTTCTATCTGTTTCGAACAGACGCTGGATCTTCTTCGTCATATGCTCTGCCAGTGTATATAAGATCAGACAATAATTTACAAGAATATACAGCAGCTAATTTTGATGCTATTTTAAAAAACTGTGTTAGACATGTTGCTACTTCTGTTGTTGGATCAAGAATTAGATACAGTATAAATGGTAGTGGAAACAATCGTGGATCTGGTATGACTGATACTATTCTGAATGGCTCTGGTAATTATCAACAAAGATTTGTTAATGCTGATGATTATCGTGCTCAAGAATTTCCTGATGGCTCCGCTGTTACAGCAAGTACATATTACCTTAGAATCTACCAAGTATAGGATAAAAAAATGGAAGGTTATGAATTCTTAACGGCTCATTTTACTAACAATGAGAGAACGATTGTTGAAGCGTTCTGGACACGAATAGATGAAAACGGTAAGCCAGAAACTGTTGTTGAGTACGTAGAAGCATCGATAGATAAAGATGGACGACCTAACGAGGCTGATCAATCTTGGAACAATCTGCTAAATCATGTAGACATTGATACACTACACGATAATACTGCTAGACATATGGCTGAACAAGAGCTTGAGTTTGAGCGTATGGTAATGGATATAGCAAGAAAAAAAGGTTTGTTTGACAATGTTGATATTATGAATGATAACATTCATAAACATCTAGTCGATTTTGTATTTGCTCCATTTGATCCTGTAGAACAGAAAGAACAACTGTTTATGATCAAGCTACAATTATTTGAATTACCAAAAATAAAAGCAAGCAAAAACAGAGAAGCTAAAACAAAGTTAAGAAAAGCAGAAAATATAATGACGGCTATACAAGCTGCTATTGAGATTGTAGTTGAGGAATAACATTAAAATCTTTATTGACACAATGATATATGTGTGCTGCTCTCGATGGTATACGGTAGTTATTATCTAATATGAAATTCCATGGCAAACCAATATTTGTGATAGGAACATTGTTTAGCTCACATAAAAATGAAGTGTATACTTCGTTGTTTGGTCTCCAGTTTTTATACATTTCTACTGGATACAAATTGTCTTTACACGCCTGTTGAAAAACTTCATTACACATATCTAGATTAGAACTAAAGTTTAGGGCTTCTGCCGACACTTTGTTAATACCAAAGACGCCTGTGTTAAAACATTCCAGCGAACCATCAATATCGTTTAATAACAACATTGCCTTCTTACAACACGACTTAGAATACATGTCCATTGTATGCCAAGTATTATCCTGGTTTCTAAATTTTATTATGTCTATGTCAAGTTTAGTTGGGATAGAATACACACAAACGGTATCTAAATTAAATCTATCAAAGAAGTTGATGTTTGTAGCTGGTACAACATCAAAATCTAAGTATAGAACTTCATCATATTGAGAAGTCAATTGTTCACAAAGCAATATCTTTTCGAATTGAATGTTATCATAATCTGTGTGATTTGTATTAAACAAATGATATTCCGCACCACATAACTTAGCGTATTGCTTTTGACATTCTTTTAGCCGATCTTTATACAGAGCAAACTGATCTCTTTTATATTGAGGAACAGATGTATGTTCGTTAACATTCCCAGTGTATATACTAAAGATTATTCTTTTCACACCACTCTCTCACAAACTTAAATTTCTTATTGACACAATGAACTAGTTTTGTTGTTGGTGGAATGTAATTCCATCTATACATAAAATGATGCCAGTCATTACCTATTTCTTGATAGGGTGTTTCATTTGTATATGTTTTATATCCCCATACAGTCTCATTATCATACCCAAACAGTCTTCTAATTCTATCTGGATAAAAGTCATCATTAATCATAGACTTCATAAGATTTAGAGTTTCTTCAAAGTCATCAAAATACTTCAAGTCAAATATCATTGAACTTTTACCACCGACAATTGCTGTATTAAACACTTCTGGTTTAGTTGAGCATCCAACTTCTGATAGCATACATTTTGTATGCCAAAACTTAGCAAGCGGTGATCTAACATGGTGTGTATAGTTTAACAGATTCCTTCCTGTGTTTCTATCATATACGCTTTCAGAACCAACTTTGATAACTATACCTTTATCTAAGTCCCAACTATCAAAGAAACTATCGTCGGTGATTGGTATGACATCCATATCCAAGTAAAGAACTTCATCGTATTGTTCAGCAAGCTCGTACATTAACTTTATCTTCCAGAAATTTATTATGTTGTACGTTGATATTTCTGGATAGTGAGTGTTAAACCAAGCCTCATAGTTGTGATATGCTTGATCTTCTACAAAGTGTTTGTACTCTACGCCAATCTTATCTGCGTATGACTGTTGTCTCTCTAATAACCAAGGGTAGTATTCAGCAAATAAGTCTTTCGCTTCGTGATGTGAAACATACTTCTCTACTGGCATGTCTATAAAAAGGCTGTATATGACTCTACGCATATCCGATTACCATAAATCGTTTGTACCCATTAGCCATATCACACGTTCCTTGATACTTTATTGTATTGAGTTTGCTCTTATCTACCAACTCTTGTTCACTACTAACACAATTGATATGATCATCAATGTGGAACATGTTATTACTCTGCAATGCAAATAAGCAATCAGAAGGGTATTTCTTATCTTTAATTAATTCAGGAAGGTCGGGCATATGTTCTGATGATGTGTTAATTACAATGTTCATCATGTAGTCATACTTATGAGGAGTTCTGACATCTCCGTGTGTGCCATCTAATCGCCTATCTTGCGTTTCCCACCTATACTTTTTAAAAACTTTAATTGCCTTTTCGTCCAAATCTATATTATGAATTCTTCTCACATTTAAGTTTTCTATTAACAATCGAGTAATTAAAATTCCATGCCATCCACCAAAAAGTTGAATTCGTGCTTCATCAATATTCATTAAAGATAACACATCAACCAACCATGTTTTTGATTCTAATTGTGTTTTTGAAAAACTCTGGGCAAAATTTTTAAAGTCAACTCCTATCTTAGCAGCTTCCCACATGCACTCAGCAACATTGGGTTCAATTCCAGTAATGTTCGAATCCATCATATCCCTCGTCATCTAATATAAAATCATTTTCAGGTTTACCGCTCCAACGTTTTCTTCTCCACCCATTAAATATACATATATTGTGGTCATCACTATAGTAATGTTTTTCTGGACCAGAAGTACCATATGTATACCAATAATCGCTTTCGTCTATACCGTAAAGCCGTGAATATATCTCTCCTCTAGGAAAAAAATTAAGTTTGGAATTATGATCAAAACACAAATACGAATCAATTCCAGGATATTTTAGTAGATAATAATCAGGATCTTGTATAAACTGTTTCCATATCTCAGTAAGATTACCAGTCCAAACTAATACAGATGAATTAAGATTCATATCAAAATGCTTTTCAGCTTTGGGTTCAACATCTTCTAACCAAGGTTTCCAATAAGCCTTTATCATTCTTAATTTATCTTTTTCCACATAATTCTGTAAATGAGTTACATCTTTTTGTATCACCACATCTAAGTCAAAAAAGATGTTGATTTCGTCTGTCACATTCTGAAACAGAGTCAGTTTCCACCACCACACTTCTAAGTCTAAAGATAAGTCTAATGGTTGAATCTTTATGTCAGGATGTATTTGATCTGGATTTTCTGTATGGCACACAAATGTAAAAGGATCACGAATGTTCTTAACGCACATCCTGTATAGTCTATTTACATGTTCGTGTGAAAACTTATCACCCCATTTTACGCAAGATATAATCATTTATCACCAGTAAGTCCATTTGAGTTGATTGAAATGTGTGTATTGCTTCTTCAGGAGTTTCAACAATTGGTTCTTGACAGTTAAAGCTCGTATTCAGAACCATAGGAACTTTTGTTATTTGATAAAACTCATTGATAAGCTGATAGAATCTAGGATTGTCGGTTGAATTGACGGTTTGCATTCTAGCTGTTCCGTCTACATGTGTAATTCCTGGAACAAACTGCGGAATCTTTACAGGCATAATTCTCGACATGTAAGGGCTTGGCTGATTAGTCTGAAACCAACGTTGATAATGTTCTTCTAATACAGAAGGAGCAAACGGTCTAAAATCCTCTCTATTTTTAATTGTACGATTAATAATGTTTTTTATGTCTGGGTTTCGTGGGTCAGCAAGAATGCTTCTATTACCCAACGCTCTGTTACCGCTTTCTGATTTTCCTTGGAACCATCCTACAATTTTGCCGTCAGCAATTGCCTGAGCCACCTCTTTCAAATCAACTTTTTCTTCACCAATGTACTCATACTCTTTGCCACTATACACACTCGGTTTATGGATGTTATTATTTAACATGTAGTCGGCATGCATATATGTTCCAATTGACTGACCTTCATCTCCAGGTGCTGGTGGTACAAAGACATTGGTCCACTCTTTGGTAAGCATTTCATTAACATAACCATTGTATGCAACACCGCCAGACACACACAAATTATCACACGACTTTAAAGGATACACAAACTCTTGAATTCTTTCTTCTGTAGCAACCTGTAGAGTCTTAGCGACATCTTCTGGTCTTTTCATTGCTAGTATTGATTCATTTTTTATCTTTTCCAACCAATATAAATTCTGATCATCATCAAAATACTGATCAAGCCTTATGTGTAGTTCAGGTAAGTATTCCCCATACCCAGCCAGTCCCATAACCTTACTGGCACCCAGAAAACCAAATCCAAGAAATTTAGAAACCCAGTTCCAAAGAATTCCAATGCCCATTCGTTCAGAAAGATCCGTTATCTTTCCTTCTTTATTAACAAATATACAATTATACTTCGAGCCTCTACCATCAATTGCTAATATATCTGATTGTTGGTATCCTGATAATAAGTAAGCATAAGCAGCATGAGATTGATGATGGTCGATATAATATAATGAGTCTTTGCGCTTATAATCCCAAAGAGACTTTGGTTCCCAATCAATCCATTTGCTAATGTATGAAATCTGAGGCATTAGCTCTAGTGCGCCACCAGTTGTTGTAAATGCAAATACCTCATACTCGTCTGGTTTCCAATATTGATAGTAAAAGTCCTCACACGCACTTTCATCATATTGATTCATCTTATCTGCTTCACTGTGGTGGGGATACGCATCAAAGTGCCAGGGGACGTTATGTTTTCTACGAGTATATCTTTCTCTCTGGTTATGCCAGACCCCGTCATATGTATTATGATCGTGGGAATTAAATGCAGCACTAAAGATTTTCATATAAAAAACTCGCTATCATTCTATGCCCATACACGCTTGGATGAGCATCTTCTGTAGATATTCTAAACACATTCTCAATTTCTTTTGACCTGTTATTGGTTACTTTTCTTTGTATATCAAATCCATCTAAACTTTCTACCATAGGATATCCTAAAAAATTCTCTGTATTTATCGTATTGTAATAAATTGAATCTTTTATAAACTTTGGGCCATCTTCCTCTTCATAGGTTTCTTTGTGTAATACACTAATTTTATTAGCAGACATTTTTTTCCTAATAAACTCAATCATCTGTACTTGTTTATATGGAATATTATTACTCTCACAGTATAATTGAAACATATAATAATATCTCAAACTTTTATTGATGTGATATTCCAAGTCTCCTTTATCAGCAATAATATTGTTATATGAAACTTTCTTAACCTGCCAATCACGCCTCATACATTGAGACCACGCTGGAATGACCAAACCTATTTTACTATGGTCTATCTCTATTAGCTTGTCTATTAATGAAGAGAATATATATTCATTTCCACTTCCAGATTGACCTAAGTTGATTACTTCCATTCCCAGACTATTTCCTAGAAGCTCTGGCCACTTTGGCCAATCGCATCTCATATGGGGGTGAAAAGCCGATCTAAAATTTTTTGTTGTGAAGCTGCATCCAGATACTATTAGATATTTCTTCATTGCTAATTCCTATCACACAATATTATTATAGGCATCTAGTATTGGTTTAATATCGGGTTGTTTTATTGGTCTTTTCCAATATACAGAACCACCATCTCGAATATATTTATCTCGATGATAGATTACTTTTTTATTGTAGTATTTACACTCTTGAAATAATCTCGGTGCTGGATCAAATGTGTTCTTTGTATATACGTAAGTGTTGAATTTTCCTAATAAATTATCTGTCGGAGCCCATATATTGTTTAGTGAACGATTGATATAGTCCTCGTCATACGACAGTATACCATAGTTGGGATATAAGTCAACCACTTTCTCAACAGTACTGTAATATTCTTTGTTTGTTCCTAAAAACAAATGCTCAAATTGGTTGTCTGGAATTGGATCTTTGTATATACTAAAATTGATTGTTTTCTCAAAGTGCTTACCTGTTCCGTTAGGGTACACGTCCCAATCGCAGAGATCAACCGTTTGTTTTGTTCCAAAATACTCAAGAGCAGGATTATAGTTTATAACATCATTCTCTGAATACACAGAGATCAGTTTGTTATTAAAAAGTAAATGAAGCATTAGTAGTTGATCTTGACTACAATGATGTCTTTCTTTGTATGGTAAGGAAAGCATACTACGTCCAAGAATTAATGATACATCATCAGGTTCTGGTGAGTAGTCATTTATGTAAACGTTTTTTACGTAGGTGTATTTTTTAGTGAGGCAATCAATATATTGCTGAGGTTCATATGATCTTCTAGTAATTATTACTACTGACGCTGGAACTCCGTTGTCATTTAATAAGCAACAATATTCATAGCTGTAATGAAGTAGCCCATCTACAGGCTTGCTAGTAACAACAATATTAATCAACTATCGTCTCTCTTTCATTATAAATACATTTATGAATTATTTATAATGTCAATCTTATCAATGACGGGAGGTCTGCGATGTTGGCTAGTCAAGAAATAGCATCAGAGAATCAAGTACTACAAGTTAATAATAGGAAAAGAGGTTCTGCACCATACAAGCCACAAAATAGATGGCTAGAAAAAACAATTGCAAAGTCACAACACTGTCAAAGAAACTGGGATCTAACTCAGAGTATTCCAGTTGAAGACATCAAAACAATGAAGACTGCGGTTACACAATGTTCTTCTAAACAAAATAGAGTTTTTTATAAATGTAAATTTATCACCAATCGAGACCTTATAGAAGACATTTATAGAGAAACTGGTGGTGCAGGCTATTTCAAGAAAGGAAGTGGGAAAACCTTAGAAGAATTAGGTTTAACAAGAGAACAAGCACTCAAAATGGATATGGCACAAAGTCGTAGATATCCAGAGTATTGGGCTCAAAAAATATATGATAATTCTGATATGAGTACAAATCCTCAGGTCTTGGGGAATCTTCTCGTGGCATTTATAAGAGATAGGGATCCCTCTGAAGGATACAGAACTTCGGAAGAAAGAAAATATGGCAAACATTTAGATGAAAAATTAGAACACGCTCATGATAAAATTGATGAAAAAGTTGCGCTGGGAATCGGTGCTGGATATCTAACTCTCACAGCTAACATGTTAGGATATTCTTCTGGTTGCTGCCAGTGCGGGGATTTTGAAAAAGTTAGCGAATTATTAGGAGAAACCGAACCAACTTTATTGTTGATGGGTATTGGTTATCCGGATATAACTAGATCTAGACTTTTACATCACAAATCTAACAAAAGATTTGGATCATTCAAGAAAAATGTTCTTGTAGAAGATGTTAACTAATTGTAAGGGGTCGAAAGACCCCTTATCATCCTTTCTCATCAGTTTTCATTATTATAAATACAAGAAAAGATAAAGGTCTCTAAAATATGGCTATCAAGTCTAATCTCATCATAGACCAAGGATCAGACTATACGGTTACGGTCGAACTTACAGATACTAGCGGCAATACATTCATATTGACCGATTACACTGGTCGTGCTCAGATGAGAAAGAGTCCTACCGCTACTTCCTATAAAGAATTTAATGTGACTGTCAATGAGCTTG
>Ga0222714_10005040_pt1 | contig 12687 bp, 12 predicted proteins | sample C33_3DmetaG_FD_165048 | JGI IMG/M metagenome (GOLD analysis project Ga0222714, IMG submission 165048) | Estuarine water microbial communities from San Francisco Bay, California, United States - C33_3D | ecosystem: Environmental > Aquatic > Marine > Unclassified | place: USA: California... | reverse complement strand
AGATTTGTCTGTGGTGTAAACATCACATCTTCCAGCATCATAAGCCGCTACAGCTTCATCAGCTTTTGTGAAAGATACAGCTTCATATTTAAGTTTATTTGCTTTGAAATAATCTCTTAAATTTAATTCTGTAGTAGTTCCTGTTTCTACACAAACTTTTACGTTATTAAGTTTTTTTGCAGTATTCACTTTTGCAGCTTTCCTTACAATAAAACCTTGACCATCATAAAAATTTGTTCCAACAAATTCCAAACCTAATCCAGCGTCTCTAGATAAAGTCCATGTAGTATTTCTTGAAAGCATATCAATTTGACCAGATTTCAATACTTCAAATCTATCTTTGGCGCTTAAAGGTTGGTATTTTACTTTATTGGCATCACCTAAAACTGCAGCTGCTACAGCTCTGCACATATCTACGTCAATGCCGGTCCATTTTCCTGAAGCATCAGCATTTGAAAATCCTGGAACTCCTTGAGAGACTCCACAACTTACTGATCCTTTCTTCGTAACATCGTCTTTTGTTCCAGCCTTAGCAATTGTTCCAGAAAGAACAAATGCAAATAAAGCTATAGAACCAAAAAACTTAAACATACTATTTTTCATAATGTATCCCCATTTGGTTAAAATTGTTTTTAATTATACAATATCAAAAATAAGATACAAAAAATAAAATATCAATTATTTGATAATAAATGTTTATTTAAGATCTTTTTTCTTAAATTTCTGTTTTTTTTCAACTTATATTCATATCTCATGGCAAAAATTTTATTTTTGAATTTTTTTGAGTAAATTAACTCCCAATTACTACCTCTCGTAAATTTAGCTCCTTTGTTAATATTATGTGCATTAAGTCGCTTTAAAATATTAACTGTATAACCAACATAAGTAGCGTTTCGTTGTTTGCTATAAATCATATAAACAAAAAAAAACTTTGATTTTGATGCAAAAGCTTTGATCATGAAAATGGTGCGCCCTGCACGACTCGAACGTGCGACCCTCGGTTTAGAAAACCGATGCTCTATCCAGCTGAGCTAAGGGCGCAATATTATGCACTTCTAACTAAAAAATTTTATAGAGTAAATACAAATATTCCTTATTATTTCCAAAATAGTTTTTTAACCAAAACCAAAAGAGAGATAAAGTAAACCTTTGATACCAGGAGCAAAAAAAGCATCATTATATGAGAATGATAATTTAGTTCATAAAAAGAAATTTTAGTACTTATATAATTATAAGGAAGTGTATTATTAAGGGTTAAAAAAACTATTTTATATATATTTTCGAAAGATAAATTTTCAAAACTAAGAACCAAAATTGAGAAAAAAAAAATAATAAAATAAAAAATGAACATAAGAGATGCAATGTAATAGTCAGAATTTTTAATAGAAAAGGAACTCTTAAAAATATTTTTCTTTATTATTATGGATGGATTAAGTAATTTTGTTATCTCAATTAAAAATTTTTTACCAAAAAATAAGATTCTTAAAAATTTAAATCCAGATCCTGTTGAGTACAGACAGCCTCCAAAAAAAGTTAGTATAATAAAAAAATTAACCAACAAAGAATTTGGAGATAAAGACAAAGGTATTCCAGAAGTTGATATAGAAGTAGTTACCATTAAAAATATTTCATGAAAATTATTTTTATTTGGAAAAATAAAAATTATTAAAAAAGAAATTACAAAAATTATAATAATAATATAAATATCTTCATTAAAATTATAATTTTTACTAAACTTAAAAAGTTCATAAAAAATAAATATATTTAATGAGGTTAGTAAAAAACAAAAAGATATTATTAAAGAATCCTGTGTATTTGATATTAATAAGTAATCTTGAATAAAAAAACCACCAGAAGAAACTATTGTCATCATTAAATTTAATTTTGAAAAAAAATTTAAATTAGTAAAATTTAAGAAAAATAAAACAATTAAAGATAATAAAAAATAACAATAAAAAATATTAAAAAAATTTTTTAAAAATTTGTTTTCAAAATTAAGAGAATTTTCACTTATTGATATATACTTATGTGGTATAAAATTTATTTCAGTAGTTGACAATATGGATATAATCGAAAATAAAAAATAGAAACCACCAAGCCATTGGCTTAAAGATCTCCATAATAAAAGAGGCTTATCAATTAAATGTGGGGCATCAAATACAGAAAAACCAAAACTTAGAAAGCCAGAAAAAGACTCGTAATAAGCCTCAAACCAACCTAAATTATAATAACTAAAAAAGTAAGGTATACTTATAAAAATTGGAATAATAATCCATCCTACAAGAACTAAAATTTGTAAATTAATTTTATCTATTGTTTGTTTTGTTTTAAATGCACCGCAAATAAAAAAAAGTAGAATTTGTACAAAAAAAGCAAGTAAATAAGAAAGTATTTCATATTGATTGCTGTAGTTATTAAAATATGAAAAACAAATTATAAATATATTACTAAATGCCAATGGAACTAAAAACCATCTTAGATAATAAAATATCGACTTTATTTTCATTTAAGAAATTTTTTAAAAATACGGAGATATCTTAAATAATGATTCTATTGTTGGAAGATTTTCCCTGCTAGATAAAAGAATAACTTTATCATTTAATTGAAAAACAGTATCTTTTTTAGGAACTATCACGCTACCATCTCTTACAATGAGTCCAATTTTAATTCCATCAGGTATTTCAGCTTTACTTAGAGTAATGTTTAAAAGCTCAGAACTTTCCAATATCTTTGCTTCAATCACTTCAAATTCTCCATTATCCAAAGAATAAACACTTTCAATTTTACCTTTATGAACATGTTTTAATATAGTCGAAACAGTCGTCATTCTTGGATCAACAATATCATCTAATTTTAAAGTAGACTGCAGAAGCGCATAGTTAGAACTGTTGGCGATAGATATAGTTCTATTAATTCCTTTCTTTTTGCATAGAAGTGCTGACATTATATTAACTTCATCATCATTCGTTAAAGACAAAACTGTATCAACTTCATCAATATTAATTTCTTTGAGTAAATTTTCATCAAGGCCATCTCCTTTTATCACTATTGTTTCATTTAATTCTGTGGCTATCATTTCAGCTCTTTCAGAGTTTTTTTCAATTATTTTTACTCTAGGAGCTTGTTCATGCTCTTCAAGCATTTTCGCTAAATCTAAACCAATGTTTCCAGCACCAATTATTAATATAATCTTTGCAAATTTTTCTTCTTTTCCAAAAATTGATAATGTCCTATCAACCTGTTTTGAATTTGTTAGAATATAAGCTTTATCATTTTTAATTAACTTATCGTTTTTTTTTAAAATTAAAAATTTATCATTTCTCAAAACACCAAGAACATTTGCGTCTAGGTCAGTAAATATATCTGATAATTTAGATAACGCTGTATTTACTACTGGACATTTTTCATCAATCTGAATTTCTAACAATCTAACTATGTCATCCGCAAATGGAATATTATCAATTGCTCCTGGAGCCTCCAATTTTCTTTGTAAAGACTTTGCGACTTCAAACTCAGGTGAAATAATAATATCAATTGGCAAATTATCTTTGGTAAAAAGACCTTTCCAAATTGGTTTCAAAAATTCTTTAGATCTTATCCTCGCTATTTTTCTTTGAATATTAAAAAGCGAATGAGAAATTTGACAAACAACCATATTTGTCTCATCATTTCTTGTAACGGCAATCACCATATCTGCATTTTTTGCATCTGCTTTTTCAAGAACTGAGGGGTAAGTTGCTATGCCAACAATACCTTTTGCATCTAGAGTATCATTTATTTTTTGGATATCAGAGCTATTTTTATCAATTACTGTAACTGAGTGACCTTGTTTTGAAAGTTGCGCACAAATCGAAAAACCAACTCTACCCGCGCCACAAATAATAATATTCATTTATATACAATACCTAAAGAAGTTAATTTTCTATGCAAGGCTGATCTTTCCATTCCTATTTTTTCTGCAGTTTTTGAAATATTTAAGCCATTTTTTTTAAGTTGATGAGACAAATATTCACGCTCAAATTGTTCACGAGCTAATTTTAACGGAGAATCAAGATTTAAGAAACTTGAAGAATTAGATTCAATATTTTTAATGTTATCGTTTATTATTTTATTAAATTTTTTTTCATCTCCATCACATAAAATTAACGTTCTCTCAACTAAATTTCGCAACTCTCTTACATTTCCTAGCCAAGAATGTTTGTACAAATTGGTATAATTTGATTTTAATTTAATAACTTTTTTTCCAAGATTTTTTGAAATTTTCTGATTAAAATAATCTAGTAAAAGTGGAATGTCTGTATAACGATTTTTTAAACTTGGAAGATCTATACTAACAACAGAAATCCTTTGAAAAAAATCTTCTCTAAAATTACCGTTATCAATTTCATTTCTTAAATTATTAGTTGATGTACATAAAACTCTTGCATCAGTATAAATTTCTCTCTCATCATTTACTCTATGAAATTTTTGCTCAGTTAATACTCTTAAAATTTTTGCCTGTGTATCAAGTGGAATATCAGATACATTGTCAATCAAAAGTGTCCCTTTATGAGCTTTTTCAAAAAAACCTTTGATAATAGTTCCATCTTGTTTAATTACTCCAAAAAGTTCGCTATCAAATGTTTCAGGATTAAGTAACGCTCCATTACAAACAACAAAAGGGAAGTCTTTTCTTGAGGAATTTTTGTGAATTGTTCTTGCCACAAGTTCTTTTCCAGATCCTGAAGGCCCATTAATTAAAACTCTCACATCTGTAGTTGAAATTTTTTTAATAGTATCTTTTACTTTTTTTATTTCGGGACTCTCCCCTATTAAATCATAAGTATCAAAAATTATTTGATTTAAATTCTTATTTTCTATTTTTAATTCAAAAGCTTCCAAAGCTCTTTTTACAAAATTTAACAAACGGTCTTTATTAAACGGCTTTTCTAAAAATTCATAAGCTCCTAATTTCATTGAATCAACTGCTATTTGAATAGTCGCATGCCCTGAAATCATTATTACTGGAAGATTATTATTTAACTTTTTAATTTTTTTAAGTAAAAAAATACCATCCTTTTTTTTGTCGTCTAAAGAAATATCTATAATAGCAAGATCAAAAAAATGTTCATCAATTAACAATTCAGAATCAGAAACACAACTAGCTTCTAAAGTTTCATAACCCTCATCTTTTAAAATTGAGGAAAGTAAAAATCTTATATTTTTTTCATCGTCTATAATTAATATTTTTTTCATTTTTTTATTGTAAATTTAATTCTAGCGCCACCATCTTTATTGTTAGAAAAATAAAAATCTCCTTTATGTTCATGAATAATTTTGCCTACTATGGATAATCCCAAACCTGAACCATTATGCTTAGTGGTGAAATATGGTTCATGAATATTATTAAGATTTTTTGAAGGAAATCCAACTCCATTATCAAGAATTTCAAAATTAAAGTTTTTGAAATCTTCTGAAATTCTAATTATAATTTTTCCACCTTCAGATAAATTTTTTTCATTTATAGATTCAACGCTATTTTTTATTAAATTTGTAATTAGTCTAAAAATTTGATTTTTGTCACACAGAAGAATTTTATTTGTTGCACTATTTTCAAATGTAAAATCAATATTTGTATAATTCTTTTTATAAGGATTAATAGAATTATTTATAATTTCATCGATATCATTCAATTCCAAAGAAGGTGATGGCATTCGTGCGAAATCAGAGAATGAATTTAATAATGAATTAATTTCAGCAATTTGCTGATTAATTATCTCTATATGGTCATCAAAATTTTTTTTATTACTTGTAATTTGATTTTTAAATTTATCTCTTATTGTATCTAAAGATAATTGAATAGGGGTTAATGGATTTTTTATTTCGTGTGCTAATTTTTTAGCAATAATATTCCAAGCTTCAAAGCGACCTGTTAGGGAAATCTTTTTCTGATCAGATCTGATTTTTGTTAACATTTCATTAAAAGTTTGATTTAGTTGGGCAAAATCACTATCTAAATTTTTTTCATTTAATTCAAAATTATAGTTTCCTTCTTTAATTTTGTTTGACGCATTAAATAACGAAACGAGAGGCGTAGTAAAATAACTTGATAAATTAATTGATACAATACTGGATATAAAAATTAATATTAGCGTTATTATGATATAGATTATCATAAAAGTTATTTGTAATGAAAAAATATTATTTTTTATATCAATATAATATGTGTAAGCCTCACCAGTTTTTTTTAAGTTACTGACAATTTGTGGGTTAACGTCTTGTACGGCATACAAATAATAGTTGTCAAAACTTGATAACTTAACCATTCCGTAAGTTTTGTTAGTATATGCGCTTGAAATTATTATTGGTTTACCTTTGTTTGCAGCGGATAATATATATTTATCAGGTTTTGAAAAATTTTTTTTATCATACCCAGGTAAACTGAAAATTAAATCTCCTTTTTCAGAAACAATGTATAAATTATTTATAGACCTAATTCTCGCTTGCGCTTCTATATATTTTTCGAATCGTTCTTTGTCAGAAATGAGATTGTTTTTATTACGATTAAAATCATTAGCGGTAAGCAATATATCTTTACTAATAGATTGTTGGTGCTCATTTAAGTATCTTTTGGCTACTTCAACAGAATTATTAACAACATCATTTATTTTTCTGTCAAACCATTTTTCAATACTAAAATTAAATATTAATAAAGAAAAAATAGCTACAATTATAGAGGGAATAGCTGCTAAAGAAATAAAATATAACAAAAGTCTATTTTTAGTTTTATTGCCAATCTCTAATTTGTTTTTTCTTTTTAAAAATATTTGGGAAAATTTAAAAAAGAGCACTCCCAAAAAAGAAGATAGAAATATAAGATTTATAACTAATAAAATTTGAATATTTAGACTATTAAGAGGAATAAAGCCTTTTCCGGCAAAAGTTTGTAATGTTAAAAATCCTACTATTAAGGATAATACTGTGATAAATCCAATTACAAAATTAATATTAATTTTTTTAATGATCATATAATGTCAATTGCGGTATTAATAGTTGCTGGAGGAAAAGGAAAAAGATTCCGCAGCAATATACCAAAACAATTTTTTCATTACCAAAACGATATAATTATTAATCATAGTATTAAAAATTTTTTACAAATTAAAAAAATTTTAAAAGTCATTATAGCAATTGAAAAAAAAACATTTGCTAAATTTAAAACATTTATACCTAAAAATAAAAAAATAGTAATAACAAATTCGGGCAAAACTAGAGCTTTATCTGTCCTAAATGGACTTAAAAAAGCAAAAAAAATGAAAATATCCAAAATAATTATTCATGATGCGGCACGTCCATTTTTTTCAAAGTTTCTTGTCAATAAATTGATCAGTGGTTTAAAAAAAAATAATTGTGTTGTTCCAGGAGTAAACCCTGTTGATACAGTCAGTTACGAAAATAAAATAATTGATAAAAGTAAAGTATTACTAATACAAACACCTCAAGCCTTTGATTTAAAAACTATTTACAAACTTCATAAAAATAATTTAGACAAAAATATTTCAGACGACTCAAGTCTTTTTTTTAAAAATAAATTGTCAGTAAAAATTATTAAGGGTGAAAATCAAAATAAAAAAATTACTTTTTTTCATGACTTAAATATTCAGAAAGAAAATAATTTGTATGGAATTGGGTATGATATTCATAAAATGGTCAAAGGTAGAAAATTAATCATTGGTGGTGTAAATATTCCTTTTAACATGGGTCCCGAAGGACATTCAGATGGTGATAGCTTGTTACATGCACTTATAGATAGCTTTTTGGGGGCTGCAAAGAAAGGTGATATTGGTAGTCTTTTTCCTAACACAAAAAAATTTAAAAATATTAATTCTAGTAAATTACTTAGAGAGGTAATTTTAATATTAAAGAAAAAAAAACTTTATATAAATTCAATTGACCTTAATATTATTTTGCAAAGTCCTAATTTAAAAAAATATAAAGATAAAATTAAAAATAATTTGGCTAAAATATGTAGAATTAGTAAATCTAAAATTAATATAAAAGCAAAAACCACTGATAAATTAGGTATTATTGGACAGAATAAAGCATTAGCCTGCGAAGTTATTTCAACCCTTAAATATGAATAACAATACTAAAAAAATAATTCTTAATTTGTTTGGAATTGGCAAAATTAAATATGCTTCTGGCACATTTGCTTCTTTATTCACCTGCTTGATATATATATTCTTAATTATATTGAAAATTAATTTTTTCATACCTTTAGCTTTATTTTTAATTTTAATTCCATTCTCAATTTTTTTAATTAATAATAATTTACATTTATTTGATAAAATTGATTCAAGTGAAATTGTAATTGACGAGTATATTGGTCAATCTATTCCAATTTTTTTTGGTTATTATTATTTAAAATTTTTTAATACTAATTTAACACAGCCTAGTTTGATTATTATGATAATAATATCATTTTTTTTATTTAGATTTTTTGATATTTTAAAAATTTATCCAATAAAAATTATAGATAATATTCCAAATGGTTATGGAGTAATTTTTGATGATATTGTTGCAGGAATATATTCTGCTATAGTTTTGTTTTTTTTTTTAAAAATTATTTAAAATGATTAGAGACGTAATAAAAAAACTCAAAAAAAATAAATTAAAAATTTCCATTGTGGAATCTTGTACTGGAGGAATGTTATGCTCTATTTTTACAAAAATTAGTGGGGTTTCCGATGTTTTTTCAATGGGCCTAGTTACATACTCAAATGATTCTAAAATAAAAATACTGTCTGTTCCAAAAACAATTATTGCTAAAAAAGGAGCTGTGAGCAAAGAATGTTGTAAACTCATGGTTACAAATCTTCAAAAACTCAGCAAATCTGATGTATGTGTCTCTATTACTGGTGTAGCAGGACCAGGTGGTGGCACTAAGACTAAACCTGTTGGTACGGTTTACGTAGGAATTATTTGTAATAAAAAATTATATTTAAAAAAATATAATTTTAAAAAATATAATAGATTAGAAATTCAAAAAGCCACCTGTGCAGAAATTTTATTTTTATTAAATAAATATATTTAGGAATAAATCGTATTTACTCTATTCTCAAATGAAGTAAATATTTTTTTAAATCCTATTTCAAAAAAATTTTCAAAAATTTTATTTAAAATAATATTACTTAATTCAATTTCTATATAAAAATCTATTTCACAAGTTTTTTTTGTTAGCTCTTTAAATTTCCATATATTATACAATTTTTTAATAGGACCACCTTCAGGAGTAACTATAATCTCTGATTTTTTTTTATCAAATATGACTTTGCTTGTATAAGTATCAAAAAATAATTTATATCCTATTTGCAAATCTGCAAAAATTATATCTTTATTGGCGTCTCTTATTTTATTTTTAACTATAGAATTTTTGCACCATGGCAAAAAATCTTTATACTTGTCGATGTCCAAGACAACATTAATGGCATCTTTTTTTGAAAAATTGAATTTTTTTATTATTCTTTTAGTTTGCAATATTATAAATTTGATAATCTTTTAGATTGCAATATAGCAAAATCCTCGCCAGCATGATAACTTGATCTTGTTAGCGGACTTGATGATACCATTAAAAATCCTTTTGAGTACGCAATTTCTTCATATACTTTAAATTCTTCGGGCGCTACAAACCTTTTTATAGGATAGTGCCTCGGTGTTGGTTGTAGATACTGACCAATTGTTAAAAAATCTACATCGGCACACCGTAGATCGTCCATGACTTGGCATAATTCATCTTTATTCTCTCCCATTCCTACCATCAAACCTGATTTAGTAAAAATTTTTGAATTATTAAGTTTGACATTTGCCAATAAGCTCAATGATTGAAAATATCTCGAACCTGGTCTTACTTTAAGATAAAGACTTGGAACCGTTTCTAAATTGTGATTAAAAACGTCAGGATTTGAATTAACAACAATTTTATAAGAGTCCTTTTTTCTCAAAAAATCCGGTGTCAATATTTCTACTGTTGTATTTGAATTTATTGATTTTATTGCTTTAACTACATTAGCAAAATGATTAGCGCCACCATCTTCAAGATCATCTCTGTCAACAGATGTAATCACAACATGCGATAAACCAAGCTCCTTAACCGAATTTGCAATTTTTTCTGGCTCAGATAGATCAACTGCAGCTGGTATACCTGTTTTTACATTACAAAAAGCACATGCTCTAGTACAGGTATCTCCTAAAATCATGAAAGTTGCATGCTTTTTCGACCAGCATTCAGAGATATTAGGACAATTAGCTTCCTCACAAACTGTTATAAGGCCTTTTTCTTTTATAATTTTTTTAGTTTCAGAATAAATCGTTGAATCATTAATTTTTACTTTTATCCAAGACGGTTTTCTTTGAATAGGATTGTATTCTTTATTTATCTTTTCGGGATGTCTAAGCTTGTTCATTTATATAAATAAAGTTTCTCCCCCTTTTTTCCTAAAGTGAAATATTCTCTGTACAATTGGTCCACAAAATCTAAATTTAGATTCTTCTCTATTAGCATTGAGTTTTTTATTTTTAACAATTTCAAATCCTCTGATAATTTTTTCTCCTGCGTAATTTTAGATATTAAAATTTGATTCTTTAATACATAAGAAAAGTATCCACGATTTCCATCAAATAAATTTAAAAAAATATATGAAAATATTAGTAAATAAAATAATAAAAATTTTTTTTGAATGAAATAAAATATAAATTTTCTCATTTATAAATTTGCCATTTTAATTTTTGCTAAATTAATATCTTCTATTCTTAACAGCCTATTATATTTAGCAACTCTCTCTGATCTAGCCAAAGACCCTGTTTTAATTTGATTTGAGTTTGTAGCTACCGCTAAATCTGCAATAAATGTATCTTCAGTATCACCCGATCTATGCGATATTATTGTATTAAAAGAATTAGCCTTGGCTACTTTAATAGTATTTAAAGTTTCTGTTACCGAGCCAATTTGATTAACTTTAATAAGAATTGCATTTGCTGATTTGTTATTAATACCTTTTTGTAATCTCGTTTGATTAGTAACAAACAAATCGTCACCTACTATTTGAACTTTATTGCCAATTTTTTTTAAAAGAGCTTTCCATGAGTTCCAATCATCTTCATGCAGTGGGTCTTCAATTGATATAATTGGATATTTAGAGACTAGCTTTTCATAATAAGCAATCATACCATCTGAATCAGTAATATAATTGTTTTCTATGCAATAATTATTGCCATCAAAAATTTCATTAGCAGCTACATCTAAACATAGATTAAAATCTTTACCTGGAACAAATCCACTTTGAATTATTGCCTCTATAATAAAGTCAAGAGCATGCTGATCACTATCTAATGATGGAGCGAACCCACCTTCATCACCAACAGAGATGCTAAAATTTTTTTTGTTTAAAAGTTCCTTTAATTTCTGAATTACCAAAAAAGACATTTGCATACACTCTGAAAAACTTTTCGCACCATCAGGACGAATCATAAATTCCTGGATTTGCAAATGATTATTTGCGTGAGCTCCCCCATTAATAATATTTAGCATCGGATATGGTAAAGTTAGATTATTTTCAGTACTTAAATATTCATAAATCTGAACCTTTCTAGAAGCTGCAGACGCTTTGCAGTTTGCAATAGAAACAGCCAATATTGCATTAGCTCCAAGTCTAGACTTGTTTTCGGTACCATCTAAGTTAATCATTAAATTGTCAATTTCCTTTTGCTCACCAGATTCTTTTCCTTTCAATAAAGGAAAAATTTGCAAGTTTACATTTTCAACGGCAGTTATCACGCTTTTGTTAAGATATTTTTTATTTTTATCTCTTAATTCATGAGCCTCGTGAGTTCCCGTTGATGCGCCTGAAGGTACAATGGCTAAGCCCACGCTACCATCCTCAAGCGTTACCTCTGCCTCTACAGTAGGAAACCCTCTACTATCAAAAACTTGTCGGGCATATATTTTTTTTATTTGTGACATCCTATTTTTTTACAATTAAATCAATTTTTTTTAATTTTTTTAAAAGCGACTCTAAATTATTAATATTTAACATATTAGGTCCGTCAGAAGGTGCATGATTAGGATTATTGTGTGTTTCAATAAAGATTGCAGCAACTCCTATTGCAACAGCGGCTTTAGATAGTGGCTCGATGAACTCTCTCTGTCCATCACTAGATGTACCTTTCCCACCAGGTTGCTGAACAGAATGTGTTGCATCAAATATAACTGGATATCCTAACTCCTTAATTGTTGGGATTGCCCTAAAATCATTAACTAAAGTATTGTATCCAAAGCTAACCCCTCTTTCTGTGATTAATATTTTTTTATTATTTTGAGACTCAATTTTTCCAACAACATTTTTCATATCCCACGGAGCAAGAAATTGTCCTTTTTTAACATTTATAACTTTTCCTGTTTTTGCTGCCGCAATTAACAAATCTGTTTGTCTGCATAAAAAGGCGGGTATTTGCAAAACATCTACGTACTTTGAAATAACATTGCATTGTTCAGCTGTATGTACATCTGTTAAAATTGGTACATTGAATTTTTTTTTTAATTTGTCGAAAATTTTCAAAGATTTATCAAGGCCCAAACCTCTTTTCCCTTTCAAGCTTGTGCGATTAGCTTTGTCAAAAGATGTTTTGTAAATAAAATTAAATTTTAACTTTTTT
>Ga0222714_10005036_pt1 | contig 12694 bp, 11 predicted proteins | sample C33_3DmetaG_FD_165048 | JGI IMG/M metagenome (GOLD analysis project Ga0222714, IMG submission 165048) | Estuarine water microbial communities from San Francisco Bay, California, United States - C33_3D | ecosystem: Environmental > Aquatic > Marine > Unclassified | place: USA: California... | reverse complement strand
GCGAGCGCAAGCCACAGCCCGACCGCAAGACCAAATCCGGTGCCGACGGCAAAGGCCATCAGGGTCTCGAACAGCGTGACCCCGAGGTGGATGAAAATCTCGCCGGTGGCGAACCACTCGAAGATCCGTACTGCCACCTTGTGTGGTTCACCGAAGAAAAAGGCCGCCTGGTTCTCATCGGAGAAGTAAAACGGCGGCAGCAGCGTCGGACTGGTCAGCACATACCAGGCGAGGAGGACCGCGGCCAGCACCAGAAACTGGTACATCCGCAGTTGCAGACCGGATCGGGGCGTAGCCATCGGATTTTTTGCGGGTCGGGATCGACGGTTGGATGGAGAACTGGAAGGCGTGATCAGGATTGGCGATGTGGCGCTCAGGCGTGCAGCTTTTGCTGCGCATAACCCTTGAGCACTTCGTCACGCAGCACCGACCAGATCTGATTGTGCAGATCGAGGAACTCGGACTTGCTGCGGACCTCGGCAACGTCCCGGGGCCGAGGCAGGTCGACCGAAAACTCGCCGATCGGATGCGAGGCAGGTCCGGCAGACAGCACCACGACCCGGTCACTCATCGCGATCGCCTCGTCGAGATCATGCGTAATGAACAGGACCGCCTTGCGCCGGGCCGCCCACAGCTCGAGCACCTCGTTTTCCATCAGCTGACGGGTCTGGACATCGAGCGCTGAAAAGGGCTCGTCCATCAGGATGATGTCCGGGTCCAGGATCAGCGTCTGCGCCAACGCGACCCGCTTGCGCATGCCGCCCGACAACTGGTGCGGATAGCGATCGCCAAAGCCGCCGAGACCGACCCGCTTGAGCCAGTCCTCGCCCTGGCGACGAGCCTGCGCCGGTGATTCACCCCGAAATTGCAGACCGGCGATCACGTTGTCCAGGGCGCTGCGCCAGGGCATCAACGATTCCGACTGAAACATGTAACCGGCTCGCGAATTGATTCCGCGCAACGGCTCGCCGAATACCTTCACCGTCCCGGAAGACGGCTCGAGCAATCCGGCTCCGACATTGAGCAGCGTCGACTTTCCGCAACCAGTCGGCCCGACCACCGAGACGAACTCTCCCGGTGCGACGTCGAGCGAGACATCGCGCACCGCGGTGTAGCGCTGAGACACGTCATCGCGCGACACGAAGGTGCAGGTGACCGAATCGAGCGACAGTGCCGGCGCGATCTCGTCAGAGCTCATCAGGGTTCCTCGCAGATCCTGGGACCGTGTTGCGCACGCCTCACTTCAGGCGTGCCAGTGCCTTCTTGACGAACTCGTTGGTGTAGGTGCGCGACAACTCGATTTCGTCCGCCTTGATCTTGGGATTGAACGAGGCCAACGCACGCAGCGAGTTGCTGGCGCCGGCATCCGGAATCATGCCGTCCGGAGAGATCGCATCACGGATGTTGTTGTAGGCATCCAGGTAAAGCGCACGATCGCCGAGCAGGTAGGCTTCGGGCACGGTCTTGATGATGTCGGACGGACCCGCCTGCTGCAGCCAGCGCACCGCCTTGACCATCGCATTGGTCAGTGCCTGCGCGGTATTCGGATTCTTCTTGACGAAGGCCTCGGGGGCATACAAACAGCCGGCCGGCATCGGACCGCCAAACAGATCCTCCGTTCCCTTCAGGGTCCGGGTATCGGCGACGATCTTCACGTCACCCTTTTGCTGCAGCATCGTGATGACCGGGTCAATGTTGGCGATCGCATCGATCTGGCCCGAGCGCATCGCCGCGATCGCGGCATTGCCGGTCCCAACACCGATGAAGGACACGTCCGAGGGCTTCAGCCCTGCCTTGGACAGCACGAAGTTCGCAACCATGTTGGTCGAGGACCCCGGAGCGGTAACCCCGATCTTCATGCCCTTCATGTCGGCAATGGTTTTGTACGAGGTCGCCTTCGTCGAGACCGCAACCGCGATCTGCGGAGCTCGCCCCTGCAGCACAAAGGCGGTGAAGTATTGCTTGCGCGACTGCAGGTTGATCGTGTGCTCGTAGGCACCCGAAACCACGTCGGCTGATCCGCCGACCACCGCACGCAGCGCGGCCGAACCGCCTGCAAAGTCGACGATCTCGAGGTCCAGGCCCTCTGCCTTGAAGTAGCCGAGCTGCTCGGCGATCGTCAGCGGCAGGTAGTACAACGCCCCCTTGCCACCGACTGCAATCGTGACCTTGCTGCGCTCGAGCGACTGGGCCCGGGCGATTGCCGGAACGGCAAGACCAACCGAAGCCGCCCCAATCGAAAGCATGAAATTGCGACGCTGTGTCATTCGTGGCCCCTCATGGAATATTGATCGATGGACATGCGGGCAGAGGCCCGCTGAGCGACCGGCAGAGTAACCGATTCACCCCAGGCGAAGCGATTGCCTGACAGCCAACCAGGGTAAATCCGTCCACCCAGCGGATGCCCGGCCCGCCGACCCTGATGATTTACTCGTCGACCGCCCGCCGATCGCGCAGCGCATGCGCGATGGTGCCCGGATCGACATACTCGAGCTCGCTGCCTACCGGAACCCCGCGCGCCAGTCGCGTGACTTTCAGCCCCCGGGCCCGCAGCACTTCGCCGATGTAGTGCGCGGTCGCTTCGCCTTCCTGCGTGAAATTGGTCGCAAGGATCACCTCACGCACCAGACCATCGCAGGCGCGCGCAACCAGCCGGTCCAGATTGATCTCACGCGGCCCGATTCCGTCGAGCGGAGACAATCTGCCCATCAGCACGAAGTACAGGCCACCAAAGGACAGGGTCTGCTCGACCATCAGCTGATCTGCCGGGGTCTCGACCACGCATAGCAGCGTTGCATCGCGCCGGCTCGAGGTACAGGTCTCGCAGACCTCGAGTTCGGTGAAGGTGTTGCAACTCGCGCAATGGCGAATCCGCTCACCCGCCTCATGCAAGGCCCGGGCGATCAGCGCCGCGCCCTCGCGGTCATGCTGCAGCAGGTGATACGCGAAACGCTGGGCAGATTTCGGCCCGACGCCCGGCAAACGCTTGAGCGCGGCGGTCAGAAGCTCGAGCGCGGCCGGTGCCTTCAACTCAGCAACCTGCGTCAGAACGGCATCTTGAAGCCGGGGGGCAGCGGCAGACCTGCGGTCACGCTACCCATCTTGTCCTGCGCGGTCTGTTCGGCCTTGCGCAGCGCGTCGTTTAACGCGGCAACGATCAGATCCTCGAGCATGTCGCGGTCATCAGCAAGAAGACTCGGATCAATGCTGATGCGCCGAATCTCATTGCGGCAGGTGGCCACGACCTTGACCAGCCCGGCCCCGGACTGGCCTTCGACCTCGACCTGCGCGAGCTGCTCCTGCATCTTGCGCATGTTGTCCTGCATCTGCTGTGCCTGCTTCATCAGCCCGGCAAGCTGTCCTTTCATCATCACGCACTCCCTGGTGTCTTGAACCGGTCGTAACCGGTCATGGATCGATCGGTTTCACTGAATCCGGCACGATGCGCCCGCCGAAATCGGTCAGCAAGGTCTGCACAAACGGATCGGCCTCCAGTGCCGCTCGGGCTTCGTCGAGTCGCTCGGCACGTTGCTGGTTCGCCACTGCAATTGCGGTCTGACCATCGATGCTTCCGACCTCGACCGACAGACGCACCGGAGCGCCAAAGTAGGAGGCCAGCGCATCACGCACCTTGGTGACGGTCCCGGCTTCGGCCAGCGGACGGATCGGCACCCGAACCTTGAACGACAACCCGTCATGCTCAAGCAGCTGACTTTGTTGCATCAACTGTGCAGCGAGGCCGACAAGACCGAGAGCCTCGGCCAGTCCGGTCCAGTTTCCGTCGAATTGTCGCGTCGCGGATCGACTGGGACTCGCTGCGCCCGCATCGACGCTCTGCGCAGGTCTGTCCGGTGTGCGCGCCGCCCGTGCTGCCGCCAGCGCTGCAGCGGCTGGAGACGGCTCCGACGCGGGACGGGTCGACGTCGGCCGGCTTGTCCCGGTCATCGGCGCTGCACCTTGGCTCGCACCAGGCGTTGCAGCGGGGCCGGGCCGTGACTGCAGCGGTGACTCGTGACGGCCGGCTGAACCTGCCCGGGTAGGCGGGCTCTGCGCGCCCGCGGCGGGCCCCCCACCCGCAACGAAGCTCGGACTGAACGCCAGCATGCGCAGCAGGGTCATTGAGAACCCGGTGTGCTCATCCGGAGCCAGCGCGAGATCCCGCGCCCCGTGAATCGCGATCTGATAGTAGACCTGAAGAATTTCCGGCGACAGCCTCTGCGCATGAGCGCGCAACGCCTCGGGATCGTCGTCGTCGGCACCAAAGGCACCGACCTGTGCAAGCGCGATCCGCTGCAGCCATGCCGCGAGGTCCGCCAACGTGCGTCCGAACGGCGCGTTGTTCGACAGCATCTCGTCGGCGACCGCAACCAGTGCTGGTCCGTCATCGGCCAGCAGGGCATCGAGTACGCGTTGCAGGTAGCGCCGGTCGACCACGCCAAGCATCTCGCGCACCTCCGACTCCCCGACGCGACCGCCTCCGTAGGCGATCGCCTGATCGAGTAGCGACAGGGCATCGCGCATGCTGCCGGCGGCCGCGCGACCGATCTGGGTCAGCGCCGGCGCATCGAACTCGATGCCCTCGGCCTGTAAAACCTGGGCCAGGTGCTGCGCGATCATGGCCGGCGCCATGTTCTTCAGATTGAACTGCAGGCAGCGCGACAGAACCGTCACCGGGACCTTCTGCGGATCGGTGGTGGCAAGGATGAAGATCACATGCGGCGGAGGCTCCTCCAGCGTCTTGAGCATCGCGTTGAACGCGTGCGTCGACAGCATGTGGACCTCGTCGATCACGTAAACCTTGTAGCGCCCGCTGACCGGCGCATAGACCGCGTTGTCGAGCAATTGCGCCATCTCGTCGACACCCCGGTTGGACGCGGCGTCCAGTTCGAGATAGTCAGGGAACCGGCCTTCATCGATTTCGCCGCAGGCGCGGCACTTGCCGCAAGGTTGCGACGACAACCCGGTCTCGCAGTTCAGCGACTTGGCCAGGATGCGGGCGATCGTGGTCTTGCCGACCCCGCGCGTGCCAGTGAACAGATACGCATGGTGCAATCGGGCGTTGTCCAGCGCATGGGTGAGCGCGCGCACGACATGCTCCTGACCGACCAGCGACGCGAAGTCGCGCGGTCGCCATTTCCTGGCAAGCACCTGATGCGTCATGGGCAGCGTCTCTGGCGGCTCGGAGCGGAATTCGGTTACGGCCTTGGTTAGGGCCTGCCTCGCCGATTCGGCGATGCGCGGGTGGGCGAGCCGGAACCCCGGCACTCACGGATAGTGACTGTGGCTGCTTCCTTCCGGACCTGACCAGATTCGCCACGCCGCAATGCGGGGAGGCCCGCCCGCGCCGATTCTATCAGCCGCCGAGCCGACGCTTGCCTGCGCGGTGCAGGGGTATCCGATGCTGTGGTATTTTTCCAGGTTGTAAAGGAAACAAAACATGGCAATCAAACACATCTCCGACTCCAGCTTCGACCAGGACGTGCTGAAATCCGACACCCCGGTGCTGGTCGACTTCTGGGCTGAATGGTGCGGCCCTTGCAAGATGATCGCCCCGATTCTTGACGAAGTCTCGCGCGATTATGACGGCCGACTTCAGGTCGCCAAGGTCAACGTCGACGAGAACCAGGCCCTGCCGGCCAAGTTTGGCGTTCGCGGCATCCCGACGCTGATCCTGTTCAAGAACGGCGCCCAGGTCGCCACCAAGGTCGGCGCAGTGTCAAAATCGCAACTGACGCTGTTCATCGACAGCCATCTTTGACCCGAATCCTGGACAGCCGTCCTTAATTCGTTGTAGTCTTCGCGGCACGCGCTCCAACGCTGCCGCGCTTCGGCGCCACCCAGCACGGCCCCCGGGTTACCGGGCAGCTGACAACCCCAAGCCCCTCTCCTCACCCATAGCCGGCCTGAAGCCGGTGGGCTTGCGCAGCAGCGCAGCGCTTTCTGGCAGCCCCCTCGCACAGACCCCACCACTTCCGATACTCCGTTCCTGACGGGGAGTTTGACCCGATGCACCTTTCCGAACTGAAGGCGCTGCACGTATCGCAGCTAATCGAGATGGCCACCCAGCTCGAGATCGAAAACCCGCAGCGCATGCGCAAGCAGGAGCTGATGTTTGCGATGCTCAAGCGCAAGGCCAAGACCGGAGAAACTATCTTCGGCGATGGCGTGCTCGAAGTGCTGCCTGATGGCTTTGGGTTCCTGCGCTCGCCGGAGACCTCCTACCTAGCCAGCACCGACGACATCTACATCTCACCGTCTCAAATCCGGCGTTTCAATCTGCATACCGGTGACACGATCGAGGGCGAGGTTCGCACGCCCAAGGACGGTGAGCGCTACTTCGCGCTGGTCAAGGTCGACAAGATCAATGGCCAGCCTCCGGAGGCCAGCAAGCACAAGATCCTGTTCGAGAACCTGACCCCGCTGCATCCGAACAAGGTCATGATGCTCGAGCGCGATATTCGCGCCGAGGAAAACATCACCGGTCGGATCATCGACATGATCGCGCCGATCGGCAAAGGCCAGCGCGGGCTGATCGTGGCCCCGCCCAAGGCCGGCAAGACGGTGCTGATGCAGCACATCGCGCATGCGATCACCACCAACCACCCGGACATCACGCTGATCGTGCTGCTGATTGATGAGCGTCCGGAAGAGGTCACCGAAATGAGCCGCTCGGTTCGTGGCGAGGTGGTGGCCTCCACCTTCGATGAACCCGCTACCCGCCATGTGCAGGTTGCCGAAATGGTCATCGAAAAGGCCAAACGCCTGGTCGAGCACAAGCGTGACGTGGTGATCCTGCTCGACTCGATCACCCGCCTGGCGCGGGCGTACAACACCGTGGTTCCGGCCTCCGGCAAGGTGCTCACCGGTGGCGTCGACGCCAACGCGCTGCAGCGCCCCAAGCGATTCTTCGGTGCGGCGCGCAACATCGAGGAAGGCGGCTCGCTGACCATCATCGCCACTGCGCTGATTGACACCGGCAGTCGCATGGACGAGGTGATCTACGAAGAGTTCAAGGGCACCGGCAACATGGAGTTGCACCTGGACCGTCGCATGATGGAAAAGCGGGTTTACCCGGCAATCAACATCTCGCGGTCCGGCACCCGTCGCGAAGAGTTGCTGATCAAGCCCGACGTGCTGCAAAAGATCTGGATCCTGCGCAAGCTGCTGCACGACATGGACGAGATTGCCGCAATGGAGTTCCTGCTGGACAAGATGCGCCAGACCAAGAGCAACCAGGAATTCTTCGAAATGATGAAACGGGGCGCCTGAGCGCCGCGCCTGCGTTGCGAGCCAGCACTAATTCAGCATATAATGGAGAGCTTGCCCGAATTCGCCCGCACATCCGCGGCGGGCGGTCGCAGCCATAAGGATTCCGAGCAATGAAAGAAGGCATTCACCCCAATTACCGGGAAGTCGTGTTTCACGACGTTTCCAACGGATTCAAGTTCATCACCCGCTCGACGCTGAACACGCGCGAGACGATCAAGATGGAGGACGGCAAGGAGTATCCGCTGTTCAAGCTGGACGTGTCTTCGGAGTCGCATCCGTTCTACACCGGTGCCCAGCAACGCCTCGTCGAAACTGGTCGCGTCGAGAAGTTCCGCCAGAAATTCGCGCGCTCCAGCAAGAGCGACTGAGCGTCGAGTGCCGCAACCCGGGTTGCGGCATAGCCAGACTGGTGGCATTTTGGGGATTGCGTCGACCAATCACGGTCAGCCCCTCCCCAATCATTCCCACCCTGGTGCAGACTACATAAAGGGGCAGCGCAAGCTGCCTCTTTTGTTTTAACGACCGACCAATGCGCCCATTCCTGGTCACCGAAGCGCAAGCTGGCAAGCTACCCCGCTGGGGTGTGCTGCTGCTGACCCTGCTGTACGTGATCCCCGGCTTCGTCGGCCGGGATCCCTGGCGTCACGATGACGCTGCCGGGTTCGGGGTCGCGCTGACGATGGCGCGCGGCACCGCTCAGGACTGGCTCGTTCCCAATATCGCCGGCGTCGCGGTTCCAGAGGAAGGTCCGTTCCCATTCTGGTTCGCTGCGCTGCTCGCACGACTGCTTCCGGTCGTCTCGGAGCATGCGGCGACCCGTGTTGCCGCCGCGAGCGGCATTGTGCTGCTGCTGGTCGGCTTCTGGTACGCAACCTACGAGTTGCTCAAGCGCCCCGGGCTGATGCCCAGCGATCCGTTTGGCGCGGCCGCGAGCCGGATTGACTTCGGACGGGCGATCGCTGATTGCGCGCTGCTGATCCTGATGGCGACGCTCGGCGTCATCGCACGACTGCATGAGACCACCACGCAGGCGGCGCAACTGATGCTCTACGCCTTGTTCCTGTACGGAGTGGCGATTGCGCTGCGCAGACCCCTGGTCGGTGGACTGATCGCCGGCCTGATGATCGGGGCAAGCGTCGCCACCCGTGGCCTGCTGCCAGCCGGCATGATGCTTGTCTGCGTGAGCCTGCTGCCGCTGGTGTCGGCGCCCTACCGGCTGGTCGCAACCCGCTGGATCACCACCAGCGTGTTGGTCGCGCTGTGTACCGGCACCGCATGGCCGATCGCGCTTGCGAATGCCGGTCCTGCGGCGCAAGCCCATCTGACGGCCTGGCTGGCGTGGAATGCGGCGCAACTGTCCGGAATCGGCAAGGACGGGCTGCTGTACCTGGCCCGCACACTACCGTGGTATTTCTGGCCGGCGTGGCCGATGGCGATCTGGGCGGTGCTGCGCTGGCGCGGACGCCTTGGCGAGCCGGCGGTCGCGCTGCCGCTGCTGAGCCTGGCCACCGCGGGCATCGCCGCGCTGTTGACAATCGAATCGCGCGAAAAGGATCTGTTGTCGCTTTCGTTGCCGCTGGCGATGCTGGCGGCAGTTGGGCTTCCGACGCTGGCACGCAGCCTGATCTCTCTGATCGACTGGTTTTCGGTGATGACCTTCAGCGTCATCGGTTTTGCGGTGTGGGCTTACTGGGGTGCGCTGCTGACCGGATTTCCACCGAAGATGGCGCGCAGCGCCGAGCGGATCGCGCCGGGCTTTGATCCCGGTCCGATCATGTTCGACCTGGCGCTTGGCTTGGCCGCCACGGTGGCGTGGGTGTTGCTGGTGCGCTGGAGGGTATCGCGCCAACCGCCGATGATCTGGCGTGCGGTCGTGCTGTCCAGCAGCGGCCTGGTGCTCGCCTGGTTTTTGCTGATGACCCTCTGGCTACCTGCCTTCAATGCCCGCAGCACCTATCGGCAAATCGCGGTCGCCGTCGCGACGAAATTGCCGGAGCGTTACGACTGCATCGAAGCGCCGGACCTGGGGCGTGCCCAGCGTGCCACGCTGTACTACTTCGCCCATTTGCGCTTCGGCGAAGCGGGTCGCCAATGCGACTGGATGCTGCGCCAGGACACCGGCCCGCTGGCACGCACCAAGGCGGCGGGCGAGCCGGGCTGGAAGCTGATCTGGGACGGAAGCCGGCCGCGTGACGATGATGAGCGCCTGCGGCTGCTCAGGCGCACCACGAAACGATGATGAATCCTGTCCGCGATGCAACCCGCCGGCGTCCGGGCGCGACGAGATCGATGCGATGATCAACGGCATGCGTCGGGAGATCCTGCGCCTGGCCTGGCCGGTCTTCATCGCCCAGCTGGCGGTGATGGCCAACGGAGTGATCGACACCGTGATGGCCGGCCGCCTGTCGGCGACCGATCTGGCGGCGATCGGCCTCGGTGCAAGCATCTACGTCACGATCTACATCGGTCTGATGGGGACGCTGTTGGGCCTGTCGCCGATCGTCGGCCAGCACTATGGCGCCGGCAGGTTTGGCCAGATTGGCGAAATGTTTCGCCAGTCGCTCTGGGTCGCGCTGGCGCTGGCAGTACCCGGATGCCTGGTGCTCATCTACAACGAGCCCTTTCTGGCGTTCAGCGCACCGCGGCCCGAAGTGGCGGACCTGGCTCGCACCTATCTCTGGGCCACGGCCGCCGGGCTGCCCGCCGCGCTGCTGTTTCGTGCCTTCAATTCGATGAATGTGGCGATCTCACGTCCCCGGGTCGTGATGGTCGTCAACCTGGCCGCGCTCGTCTTCAAGATCCCGTTGAATGCGCTGTTCATGCATGGCTGGGATGCGATCGGACTGACGGCGATGGGAGGAGCCGGATGCGGCGTGGCAACCGCGGTGCTGTCCTGGACCACGGCACTGCTGGCGCTCGCCTGGATTCGCCTGGACAGCGGCTACGCGAAGTTTGAATTGCGCGGTTTCAGCCTTCCCCGCTGGACACCGATGCGCGAGCTGCTGATGCTGGGGCTGCCGATCGGTGCGGCCTATCTGGTCGAGGTCAGTTCATTCACGTTCATGGCGCTGTTTGTCGCGCGCCTTGGCTCGACCGCTGCCGCCAGCCATCAGGTCGCCGCCAATCTGGCCGGCCTGTGCTACATGGTCGGTATCGGCATCGCCCATGCGACCAGCACCCTGGTCGCGCAGTCGATCGGCGCGCAGGACCGGGTGCGGGCACGACGCTTCGCGCAAAACGGTCTGCGCATGGCGCTGCTGGCGGCGCTTTGCACCGCGGCGATGCTTTTGCTCGGCAGTCGCCAGATTGCCGCGGCCTACTCGAACGACCTTTCCGTGGTGCAAGCCGCGTTGCCGTTGATTGCGGCAGTCGCGTTGTTCCACCTGTTCGACAGCATGCAGACCCAGTTCGGCTTCATCCTGAGGGCCTACAAGGTCGCCAGCGCGCCGATGGCGGTATACCTGGTGTCGATGTGGGGTGTCGGGATCGGAGGCGGCTATGCGCTGACCTTCATGCTCCCGGCCAACGCCCGGCTGGCGCTGTTCGGCACCGCCGGGGACGGCGCAATCGGCTTTTGGATCGCCGGATTTGTCAGCCTGATCATCGCGACCCTCGGACTGGCCTGGCTGCTGCTTCGGATCTGGCGCGACGAACGACGGGCCGGAGCAAACGCTGCACCCCCCGGCCAATGAGGCGGCGATGCGGGCGTACGCGGCGTGGGCCGCCGCTGCAGGCGAGTTTCGCGGCGCAGTCGCTCAGCGCGTCGGAGCGCCCGCCGGCTGCACGATGAAATGCTCGCGGTAGTAGCGCAGTTCGTCGATCGACTCGATGATGTCCGCCAGCGCGGTATGCGCGCTTCGCTTGGCGAACCCGCGTGCCACCTGAGGCTGCCAGCGCTTGCACAATTCCTTGAGCGTGCTGACGTCCAGATTGCGATAGTGAAACCAGGCCTCCAGGCGAGGCATGTAGCGGGCCATGAAACGGCGGTCCTGACAGATCGAATTGCCGCACATCGGCGACTTGCCGGCCGGCACGAGGGTGCGCAGAAAATCGATCATCACCGATTCGGCCTGGGCTTCGGTGACGCTGGAAGCGCGAACCCGTTCGGTCAGACCGGAGCGACCATGCGTGGATGTGTTCCACTGGTCCATGCCGGCCAGCACTGAATCGGGTTGATGAATGGCAATTGCCGGACCTTGTGCGACCAGATTCAGATCGCCGTCGGTGACGACCGCGGCAATCTCGATGATCCGGTCGGTGGCCGGATTCAATCCGGTCATCTCCATGTCGATCCAGATCAGCCAGGTTTCATTGGGCGCTGCGGGCAGCGCGCCACTCGCAGTCGCAGAAGAACTCGAACCATGTGACATAATTTTTCTCCAGCCTGGATTCTGTCATAGCCGGATTCCGCGCTGCGCTGCCGCCGGCATCCGGCCGTCGGATCGAAGCGCCCTGTTTGAACCACGCCCTTTGCGACAAGCCCGCCCAGAGTGACCCCAATCGCCTTTAGTGCCCTGTTCGCCGCCGCGCTGCTCACCACGCTGGCTCTGAAGCTCTGGCTCGCGGCCCGTCAGGTGCGGCATGTGGCGCTCCATCGCGCTCAGGTTCCCGCTGCCTTCGCCGAGCGCATCACGCTGTTCGCCCACCAGCGCGCTGCCGACTACACGATCGCGCGCACCAGGCTCGGGATCGTTGACATGATGATCGGCGCGGTGGTCGTGGTCGGCTTGACCTTACTCGGAGGCTTGCAGTGGCTGCATCTGACACTGCTCGAGCTGATGCCGCAAGCCGGTCTCTGGCGGCAGTTGCTGCTGATCGGCGTGGTGGCACTGGTGTCCTCTGCGCTTGACCTGCCGCTGGCCTGGTATCGACAGTTCCGGCTCGAGCAGCGCTTCGGTTTCAACCGGATGACTCTGGCGCTCTGGCTCGCCGATCTGGCCAAGGGCCTGCTGCTGACTGTGCTGCTCGGCCTGCCACTGACCGCGGCGGTGCTGTGGCTGATGCATGTCGCCGGCGCCGACTGGTGGCTCTACACCTGGCTGGTCTGGATCAGCTTCAACCTGCTGGTCTTGCTGGTGTATCCGACCGTGATCGCGCCGCTGTTCAACAAGTTCGTACCGCTGCAGGATCTGGCGCTACGCGATCGGATCGAGGCCTTGATGTCGCGCTGCGGATTCGAATCGCGTGGGCTGTTCGTGATGGACGGTAGCCGTCGATCTGCGCACGGCAACGCCTATTTCACCGGACTTGGGCGCAGCAAGCGCATCGTGTTCTTCGATACGCTGATCGAGCGACTCAGCCCTGCCGAAATCGAAGCAGTACTCGCGCACGAGCTCGGACACTTCAAGCGCCGGCATGTGCTCAAGCGGATTGCCTCAAGCTTTGCAATCAGCCTGGCTGGCCTGTGGCTACTCGGTCAGCTCGC
>Ga0222714_10005034_pt1 | contig 12698 bp, 21 predicted proteins | sample C33_3DmetaG_FD_165048 | JGI IMG/M metagenome (GOLD analysis project Ga0222714, IMG submission 165048) | Estuarine water microbial communities from San Francisco Bay, California, United States - C33_3D | ecosystem: Environmental > Aquatic > Marine > Unclassified | place: USA: California... | reverse complement strand
CAGAACAGCCACCGCCCTCGATAAACAATCTAACTTTTAAATCAGGATTACCTTCTTCAGCAATAAGGTCTCGAATCTTTTCGCTAGCAGTTGCAGTTAGTGTCAACATTTTTACCCCTGTAATCGGCTACTGCCGCTTTAATTGCATCTTCTGCGAGAATAGAACAATGAATTTTTACAGGTGGCAAAGCTAATTCACTAGCAATCTCCCTGTTAGTAATCTTCGTTGCTTGATCCAGTGTTCTTCCCTTTACCCATTCGGTTACAAGCGAACTTGACGCAATTGCACTCCCGCAACCATATGTCTTAAACTTAGCGTCAGTGATGACACCATTAGCCACTTGTATCTGAAGCTTCATTACATCACCACACGCAGGTGCACCCACCATGCCAGTACCAACATCATTACGGGTATTATCTAACTTCCCAACGTTTCTTGGGTTCTCATAGTGATCTAATACTTTTTCTGAATAAGCCATGTTATTAAAATTGATGAGCCTCTGTGTTATGGGGATTGGTGGAATATTTAGGTATAAAAAAAGGGGCCTGGTGGCCCCTTTGTTATGCTGCTTCAGCAAACTCTACAGCAGTCTCAAGTGCTTTCAATTTCAGATTCTTGTTAGCACCGAACCATGCAGACGTCAGACGATTATCTGCCGAACGACCGATGCGGTGATCGGTAAGATACGTCACAGCGTTGAATGCTTGCCACCAGCTGCCTTCAGCATACTGAGCGCCAGGCTGATTCTCGACGACTGCCAACGCACGCTCAGCAGACTTCGACACCTCTTTACGCTGAGGACCCTTCTCCTTGTCGTAAGCAATGACAGGAAACACACGGTTGAAGTAATCCTTCAACGTAGCGTCAGTGTAGCGCTTAGAACCGAGAAACTCAGCCATCTCTTTGTACTTAGCGAGCTTGTTCGTAGCAATACCCAACAGCTCCTTAGTGTCCTCTGCATTAAATGCCGTACGATGACTCTTTTTAACCATACGATCGACATTAGAACTCAGAGACAACGTAAGAGTGTTATTGCAAACAACGCGGATTGGAGTAAACCGAACGTCAATCGATTGACCGAACTTATGAGGATTGGTAAACAATAGATACGACTCAATCTCATCGCCCTTGAACAACTCAAACGACTCCTTGACCTTAGCCAAAGCCCATACGATCTGACCGTTACGCAACGAACCAGCAGTATGCATCTCCATATCACCCGCTGCGCAGTACTCATGAAAGAATTCAAACGCTTCGCTGTTTTGAACAGGATTCCAGTCGTTAGTCACAACATCAAGTACCGAGTCGTCGGAAGAACGAACCAATGCAGAGCGGCCAACATTTACACGTTGATCACCAACTTGCGCAAAGGCAGGAACCTTACGAACGGTCCAATTAAGACCAGCTTTCTCAAGCATCTGTGCAGGAGACAGATCATGAGGAACACTAACACCAAGACCATGCCAGGGTACTTCACCAGCGTAAGCCATTGTCTCTACTAAATGCGACATAATAATCTCCAAGTTTTGCTGAAAGAAACGTTATTGTAACATTAGAATGCAAACAGGTCAACAATTTTTTTACCTACGGGGATTAGGATATTATCCTCCCCCGCAAGGTCGACCTTACTATACTTTTTCAGAAAAGTCAACAGGCTTTGCATCGTAACGTTTACTGCCGGTCACATCACCCACGTTTTTAAGCATGATGTTCTCAACGTACGTCATGGGACTGGGTATTCCCTCAACGCCACGAGCATCGCCAACGTGCCAAGCGCCACGTAACACATCAATCATCATGTCCCAGCGACGCTGAGCGTAATCAACCGGTGCCATGTCGGCCTTGTTTACCAAATTTGAAATCATTACAAACTCCTTTTAAACACCCAAACCCATACCAGCAAGAATGAAATCTTGCGCTTTCTTCAATGCCTTGTCTTTGGTAGTCGACATACGGATTGCAGAGATAATTTCATCCTTACGCTTCTGCTTACCACCACCATTTTGAACCATATCCTCGCATACGACCTTGAATTGACCAATATCAAGCCCTTCGTAAAAAGCATACAGTCGCTTCAATGCATCGTCACCAAGTGTATCGTTCTGCAAACGAGCCTTACTTGAACTTTGCGTTTTTAACTGAGTCATATATACTCCAGTGATTGAAAGAACCCTCATTATATACCCAGAAAGTTTTTTTGACAACAACAAATTATGGAAATAAAATTAATACCCATTCCACGCGATATACCAACGTACATGATTAAGGTCAAAGGTCATCCTGCAGCAGAAAAATATGCTGAGTATGTCCTGCCTTTTTGGAAGAAACTCGGATTCACTGTCAATGTAATGGATGCTGTAGTTCCAGAAACAATGGATCAGCAACCATTCAAACTACGCTTTGGATTTGTTAAATCAAACAAATGGACTCAAAAGCACAAGATTGACAAGGTGTTTACAGAAACAGAGAAGGCTGTTTGGTATAGCCATGTTAATGCATGGAGAAAGTGTGTTGAACTCAATCAACCAATTCTAATAATTGAGCAAGACTCAATTCCAATAAAACCGGAACACCTATGGATACCAAAAATCGATGGTACACTTTATAATCTAGTGTTTAAAGACAGGCATTCTATTGGATGTTATTACATAACCCCCGATGTCGCTAAACGTCTCGTCGAATACATCACGAGAGTTGAAATATCAGTAGGTCCATACGGTCAATGCACAATATATGCTCAGTCGACAAAAGGTGTCCATATTATAACAGACTTAATGGGTCCGTGGAACGGCGATAAATGGCACGGTAACTGGGTTACAGATCAAGTATATGATCCAAAGTTTGGTGCAACGATTGATCACTACAGCAACACTGCTGCTGCCCACCTAAAAGAGTTTTACGATCAGAGAACAATCCAGCGTCTTTACCAAGTCGACCTATAGATATTTGTCTATATCGGCTGTATTGATAACTTGTATATTAGGATGTTTGCGGTGGACAGCCAAAATAGATGCTGTGCGGAAGCCATTGTTTGTTACAACGCACGGAACTCGCATTGCATTGGCAACATGAGTCCAGCCTCCTTCAACGCCAAGCACATAACGACAATTCTCCATTATGTCGACGCTCTCTAAAATCGTTTTAGGACGGCCAATAGTGATAAAACGGTACGGGTATTTTACGGCAAGCTCTTCTAACTGGTCGTTTAGTTCACGGTTAAAAAATTTGTATATTAATGGGTGCTTTTCATTGCCCCACAAATGATTCAACGACAGAGCTATCGGTCCGTCTGTATTAGACTTCCACCTTTTTTTAAACGGAAAGTAGTGATGGTCGGAATGATTGCCACTGAAAAACCATGTGATATTTTCATTCTCCGCACCGAACCACATTGCAGCGTCGCGCTCACTTACGGTGCATTGCTCTGTTGTATATTCATAAGTAATGTTGTATTGTTTTGGTAGAGCAAAACTTTCCATTAACGATGGTATTACAACATCATATTCATAACCTGAAGGGTAGTGACATACGACGTGGGTGTCTTGATTAATTGAACATAACAACTTTGACATGCCGTTAACAACGTCACCGAATCCGCGTTTTCCTAATAAGTGAAGAGTAATCATGGGTCAAGAACAAACAAAAAGTGCTAAGAGAAGATTTAATAATGGTAAATTTCACAACAGATATTTTTGGGGTGACGGCATTGATATAGGAGCCGGCCCTGATTCTCTTGCAAAACACACAAATGTATTTAGAGGTATAACAAAAGTAGATTCTTGGGATGTGCCGCAAGGTGATGCGCAGTATTTGAAGGGCGTGCAAACAAACCGTTATGACTTTGCTCACTCCAGTCACTGCCTTGAACATATGGTCGATCCATATATTGCGTTGACAAATTGGATTCGTGTTGTCAAACCTGGTGGATATGTAATTGTAACGGTTCCTGAGCAGGAACTATATGAACACGGTAACTGGCCAAGTCGCTTCAATGGTGATCACAAATGGAATTTTACCATTGGGCACACCAAGTATCCAAACATTGAAAAGCATGTAAATGTACTACACCTCATTCAAGGCATGGTTGGCGTGCGGTTGCTGCACCTAGAACTTATCGATGACTTCTATGACAAGAACGACACCTCTGATCAAACACGCAAGATTACAACTGAGTGTTCAATTGAATTTGTCCTACAGAAATCATGAAAAAAATATTTGTTAATGGCACCTTTGATATAATCCACGTTGGTCATATCGACCTGCTCAACTATGCAAAGAGTCTGGGCGATTACCTACTCGTTGCAATTGACACCGATATGCGTGTGAGGGAAAAGAAGGGGCCACACCGACCAATCAACAACGGTATAGAGCGTAAGTACCTACTTGAAACCCTAAAACCGGTAGATGAAGTTCGGTTTTTTGGAAGCGATGGTGATTTAATTTACATCTTGGAAGAATATAAACCTGACATCATTGTAAAAGGCGATGATCATAAAACAACAGAGCATTCTGGTATAAGTAGTCAGTATAGTAAGCAAGTGATTTATTATGAAAGAATACCACACTATTCCACAACTAAAAAAATCCAAGATATTATTGATCGGCGATAGTTGCATCGACCGTTATGTTTTTGGTACATGTGAACGGTTAAACCCAGAAGCACCGGTTCCTGTTTTAAATATAACTCACACCTCTGAAACAGAAGGAATGGCTGCAAACGTCGAGCGCAACCTGCAAGTCCTTGGTGCAGATGTTGATTTTATGACGAGCGGTGCAAAGAGCGTAAAAACCAGATACATCGATACACGAAGCGGCCAACATATTATACGTGTTGATGATGATAAACATTGTCTCCCTTTTCATGTATACAGCGACCTAGCTCTAACACAATACAATGCAATCGTCATATCAGACTATAATAAGGGTTATGTGACATATGAAAACGTAAAGTTGCTACGTGAGATATATCATGGTCCAATTTACATCGATACAAAAAAACACGATCTCGGGCACTTCAATGGGTGTATTGTAAAGATCAATAATTATGAATACGCCCTTGCTAAAACAACCGCTGATTGTATGATTGTAACTAACGGCAGTAGGCCTGTGGTGTATTACGACGACCGCTGGTCAATAAAAGAAAGTTTTAATGTTACACAAGCCGATGTCGTCGATGTATGTGGTGCTGGCGACACGTTCCTTGCAGCTTTTGTGATTGCTCATTTGACCACAAAGGATATACCTCAATCAATAAAATTTGCAATCAAAGCTTCAAGCATAACTGTGCAGCATCAAGGCGTGTACGCACCGACAATAGAGGAAATAAATGTCTGATATAAAAGTAGTCGAGAAGGGATGGGGGCGAGAAGAGATATGGGCAGCAACAAGAAGTTACTGCGGTAAACTCCTTCATTTTGAAACAGGTTCGAAATTCAGCATGCACTTTCACGCCACAAAGGATGAAACGTGGTATATTCTCAAGGGATCCTTCCTCTTAACATACATTGATACACGCGATGCTTCATCTCATACAGTTACACTTGAGGAGGGTGATGTTTGGCGCAATGAACCAAACGAACCACATCAGCTCCTCTGTTTACAAGAAGGCACGGTTATCGAAGTGTCGACATACGATGACCCCAACGATAACTATAGGGTCCTTCCAGGCGATTCACAAGAACCGTTGAAACAATAATATCAAAGTAGTACAATTATGGCAAGAAGGAGTAAGCGAGCCGACTTAGCACAGTGGTAGTGCAATCGCCTTGTAAGCGATAGGTCATCTGTTCGAGTCAGATAGTCGGCACCAACCAACAATGTTTTACGACAAGCAAATAAAAAATTATCCAGTTACAGAAAATCTGCTATCTAACTTTGATGAAGTTAGGCGTGAAATTCTATCTTACGTTGACGCTCGTACCTTAATTGATTATCCAATGTATCAGGTAAGGGGTAAGCCAATATATGAAAATTATTGGAAGGCGACACCGTGCTCGTTGTTTCAGGATGAACACATAGAGATAAGCGGTACTGAAGAAGTTAAACAAGAAACAATGAAGTATGTGCGCATGTTTCGACAACAGTGTCCGCTAACATATGCGATTATACAAGAAGATGAAGATGCCGGCTTTTTACGCAACTCTTTCATCAGCCGTTTGATACCCGGCTCGATAATCAACCCGCATGGGGGATGGGCCGATAAATTTATAAGGATTCATCTTGGTATTGTAACGGATCCTGATTGTAGAATAACAGTTGATGAAGAAACACGAACATGGGAAGAGGGTAAGATACTAGCTTTCTTTGATCGCCACAACCACAGCGTTGTTCATAATGGCACAAAAGAACGTATCGTTTTTTCCTTTGATGTGTTAAGAGAACACATACAAAATTTTATGACGGTGGAACTACCAGCAATTAGGGGTCCTGATTATTACAAGAACTTGTACGTTTGAATTATTCCTCGATAGCTCAGTTGGTAGAGCAGCAGACTGTTAATCTGTTGGTCGTAGGTTCGATCCCTACTCGAGGAGCCACACAATGGAGAAATTATGGCTAATCATGTATCAACATATATTAATTTTCAAAATATCACCGACGGCGGTAAAGATCATTTGAACCGCATATCTGCTGATTGGGATTGGAAGGGCAATGACCTTGGTCCCAAGTGGTGCTATATAGAGGATGCGAGCGACGATTACATCATGTTGGTTTCAGCATGGTCATACCCAAGAGATGGTATTGAGAAGTTGATTGAGACGCTTGCAGAGACGGATCCCAATATCAAAGCTAATATCACGTATCAAGACGAGATGCCTAACTTCTTTGGGTGTGCTGTTATTACAGCGGAAGGCATTATTGATGAGGTTGAATGGCAATGGGAGGAACTCGTTGAACATCTCCATCGTGAAGTCAGTGGGTTGAAAGAACATTGGGACGAAGAGGAAGAAGATTGGGATGAAGAGGGTCGCGAAATAATGAACGACCATCTTTGGGAATGTATTAATGACCTTCAAGCTGATTGGTTTGTTGAATAAGGAGACAATATGGCAAGACGTATTGGTGATAATGCTGCGCGAGGAAAGATTAAACTTGAAAAGAGGACAAGCCAAGGTGGACGAGCAAAGACATCTTCTATGAATAAAAGTAAAAAAAGATGTTTTAAAAAGTATTGTGGCCAAGGGCATTAATGGGTAACCATTTAGTACAGCTAGACTATCCGCTTGATATAAAAGAGGCGTTAAAGTTGGCTGCTAGTGTAAGGAGAGAAGCGCAAGCCTATGTGGATGGCCGCTATCCAACCATGGATTTTAGTCATTGGCAGATATTTCGCCTACAAAACTCGTTTACACATAAAATAATAGAAGATTTTAATGTTGAAGGCAAACCAAGATTTTACTGGCTTGCTCCAAACACAACAATCCCCTACCATGTTGATCATAACACTACGTGTTCTATTAACTTCCTGTTAACAACACCAGCTGTTCCCGTCACATTTGAAGGGGATAATAAGTATGAATACACACAAGCACTTTTAAATACGTCTGTTAGGCATAAGGTGGTGAATGGTAATCATGAGAGGATATTATTGAAGATTTCAATATTTAACGAAACTTACGAACAGCTTGCTGAACGTATTAAATATAAAAAAATTTAAAGGAGTATATTATGGATTTGAAAGGTAGTAAGACCGAATTATGTTTGAAAGAGGCTTTTGCAGGTGAATCTCAAGCTAATCGTCGTTATCTGTATTTTGCAAACCAAGCTGATGTAATGGGCGCACCAGATATTGCTGCTCTGTTCCGTTCAACCGCTGAAGGCGAGACCGGTCACGCACACGGTCACATGGAATTTCTAATTGATGGTGGTGCCGGCGACCCTGCAACAGGAATGTCAGCTAAGACTGTTGAAGAAGCGCTAGAATCAGCGATTCACGGCGAAACACATGAATACACTGATATGTATCCTGGTATGGCACGACAAGCGCGTGACGAAGGTTTTGACGAGATTGCGGACTGGTTTGAAACGCTAGCAAAAGCTGAGCGCTCTCATGCTAACAGATTCCGTAAAGCACTTGATGCTCATAAAAATGAGCAATAGTAGGTCCAAGATCTACGCCCCTAAAAGGACCTTCAGGGTCCTTTTTCTTTTTATAAATACCATAAAGTGACAAACATTGGTTATGATATCTTAAACACATAACCGGAGTAAAAAGTGCGTAAAGTTATTGCTGCCGCTATATTATGTGCAGCAACGTCTGTGTGCGCTCAAACATATGACAGCACCACGTTGGTAGACACAAACAATTCGTCTACATCCACCAGTACCGTAACAAGTACTAACACGAATACTAACACGAATACTAACACGAATACCAACAATACAACGGTGGATAGTACTTCAACTGCGACTAACACAAACAACAATACAAACGTAAACACGTCTACGTCAACCAATACATCGACGTCTACAAACACAAACGACAACACAAACGTCAATACAAATACAAGCACCAGTACAAGTACCAATACGAATTCGAATACAAATGTCAATCAGAATGTTAACTCTGGTGACATGACGAATCGTAATTTAAATGATTCTAAGATTGAGCAGACAGTAAAGTCTCCTCCTCCAACAGCTGTAGCGCCAGCTATGATGAGTGGTGGTGGTAACGATATCTGTACGACTGGTGTAAGTGGTGCTGTACAAACACAAATACTAGGCATTTCTGGTGGTTCAACAGTAAGAGACTTGAACTGTGAGAGATTAAAGAACGCCAAGACTCTATACGATATGGGTATGAAGGTAGCGGCAGTTGCAACAATGTGTCAGGATAGAAGAATCTTTGATGCAATGTGGCACGCTGGTACACCATGTCCTTTTGATGGTATGATTGGCGAAGCTGCAAAGAAAGCCTGGACAGAGTGGCCAGATAGAATCCCTAAACCAGAAACAACAAAAGAAGATGCAGGTTATCAAAAAATACTTCTTGGCATTGGCGTTGCTGCTGTGCTCGGCGTCATATTCTAACGCCCAAGACATTAGCACGACAGGTAATCTAATAACCAACCAAGGTTCCGCTTGGACGGGATGTTATACGCCAACGCAACAGGGTTTTTGGGGTGGAACTTCTGGAGGTCCGTGTCCTGGTATATGGACCAATAATGAGCCGTATAATGAGAATCAAATCATCTTTAGTTATGGTAGAGAAACACTCAGTCAGACATATGCTCTCGCAAACGCATTACCTAACTCTGGTACGGGTTTACAAGTAAACGGATATAACTGGCACTGGCATGTGAAGAACTCAAACATCAACGGTAACCAACCAGGCGATTATGACCCAATCGCTTACGTTACTGTTGATCTATTAAGTTCCAATGGCGGTGTGCTTGAATCAGACAAGTATGATTATGGTTATCACATACCAGATTGGATCAATTTAAGCGGCACAAGAACATATACAAACCCTTATAGCTTGACTCAAGCTGATTCGATTCGATTGAGCGTAACAGGACAAGATAGCGGATACTGGGCCGGTTACTATGGTCCAGAGTTTAAGCACTTTACTTTAAGCGTTAACTACTCAGTGGATCCGTGTTATGACAATCCACTATATTCACCTACATGTTCAGGCTTTGCAGAAGCTCTCGCTAAACTCACGGCCTCTGCAACACCAACTACAGAAGATACAACAGGAGTGCCTGAAGTTACACAGTATGGTAGTACCAGCACTTCAAGTGTACCTGAAGAAACGACTGTAGCAGCTACGCCAACAATTGATGCTGGCGGTATTGAGGTATCCACTACTGGTGAATTGACAATACCTGGTGATGCACCAAAGGAAACAGTAGAACAAAAGCAAGTAGCTGAAGAGAAAAAAGAAGAAAAGAAAGTAACAGTTGATTATAGTTTGGTTGCAGCTGTTGTTAGACAAGCTATTGATTTAACTAATGTAATGAGTGTAGTGAATCAAAGCATTATGCAGTCAACTGAATCACAGGTTCCTGCAGGTTCATCATCCGGAGTTGAAGAGATTGCACTAACAGAAACTACGATTGAACAACCATCTACAACTCAAGACTCACCAGTAACAAATGCCACAATGAGTCAAGATAATAACAATACACAGACAACACAGACAGAAGCTACTCAAACAACACAACAAACTACACAACAACAAGCAAAGAAGCAACCTAATGAAGCTGCTGCTGGTGGCGTGAGCATGGATAGTTTTGCCAAGGCTCCAGCAGGGTTTAGTGCATATCAGACCCAATTGGCAGACGCTTCGTTCTATGCACCAAAAGAGATCTACAAGGGACAAGTGAATGTTGATAATAAGAGAGCAATGAGAGCGCTGGGGTCAGACAGATTACATCAAGAGATGGTAAGACAACAATACAAATAAGGAGGTTCGATGAGCTGGTTTAAACATAGACCCAAACCAAAGGAAAATATCCCTTATCCACCCAATAGGAACACACCGATTGGAAGGGTACTCAAAGAACAAACAAAACAAAAAGAGAAACAAAATGGCAAATAAAGATCTAGGCGAAGGGCTTGAGCAGTTTGAGGAGGAGATAGAAGGCCTCAAGAACAAGGAGTTCCGTTTGTTCGGTATCAAGATGACAGCAATGACTGTTAGCGCAGCATTCGCGGTTATATCCGCTGGAGTCGGCTCTTTATACGGCGCATTTGAGGTGTATAAAGACTATATGGCAATGAAGGAACAAATTCAGAGCTATGTTGCACCTGATTTATCGGGAATTGACAAAAAACTTGCTGTTGCTTCAGAGCAAGCGACCAAAGCTGTCGAGTATACACGTGATATTAATCAGAATCTCAAGGCAGATATACGGAGACTTGAGTCGATGTTTGAGACATTGGAGCGTGATAACAAGGTTGCACGTCGAGAACTCGATACAGATTTGAAAATTGCACGGAAATCTATTGATCAAGCAACAAAAAATGTTGATGAAATGGTCAGAAATGTAAATAAGGACATAACCAGGCTGGAAAAAGAGACCGCGAACGAACTGAAATCGATCCGTAATGAGTTAGATACCAAAATAAAACAGGCTCTTGACAATCCTCTAGCTAATTAGGAGTGTCTTATGGATCCGTTCACGTTGCTCGCAGGGGCAAGTGCTGCGTTCAAGGGCGTGCAAACACTTGTAAATCATGGTCGTGACATAGAAGATGTGTTTGTTCAACTGTCAAAATGGGCAACATATGTCAGTGACATCCAAGAATGGTGTCGAGAAGCGGAAAAACCACCAAGTATTTTCAAAAAACTGACTTTTCAAGACGACACCGCCGCCGCCCTACAAGTTGTACAGGCAAAAATGAAGGTACAACAACAGGAAAAAGAGATTAGAGAGATGTTTCAGTGGTACGGACCGCCAGGAATGTACGAAGAATTCATCAAAGAGCGGCGGAGAATCAAAGATCAGCGCGAAAAAACAATATATGAGCAGGCAAGGCGGCGGAAAGCATTCGTAAAAACCGTGATTGACGCTGTTGCAATTGCCGTTCTCGTTGTTTTGATCGTTGGTTTGTCGTACATAATATACATAATGCTCAAATGAACACTAAATTCTTCAAAGTTATCGTGCTACTAGCGCTAATTTTTACACTTTATCTGTACACGCTGCCGCAATATCACTTTACAATTGATCAAATCTTTGGATTATGCCAGATATAATCACATCCCACACGTTCTCGACGATAAATATGTCCGACAGATACGTTGTTAATGAAGTAACTGTGACGAAATCTAAGATTTTGGACAGGGATTACAAAGTTGTATCCGTAACAAACAAGACCCATGTCGTATCTCATACGATTTACACAAGCAGAGGGACGGTCGAACTCGATCCAAAGCCAAAAATAGATGTTTTAGCATGAATTTATTTTTTTTACCGATCAATATTGATATTGATACCCAGCGAATCGCCGAACTGTATTACAGCCACTATCACGATCTCGTCCAATCACACACTGAAGACCGCCGCCGAATATTTGTTTACCCGAACGAGCCGGAAACATCGCCGCAGATAATTACCCCTGAGCCACACTTTCTTCCACTCCTCCACCCAATAATCGACGCATTCGACATTGAACTGCCGTTTGTCAAGCTGTTTATATGGAAACCAGATACCGACTTCCCTGCAATCCACATCGATACCGACGATAACCGCAAATATGAAACATGGGGGATCAATATACCAATTGGCGCAGTAGGAGGATTGAATAATTGGTACCTCGAAGCAGATAACCCTGACATCTACAATACATCAATATACCAAGACCTAACAACAAAAAGTACCGACGGGTTCAATTCAGTAAAAGATAAAGTTACTTGGGCTGATTGGAACAAAACATGGAAGATATCCGAAACTACGGTGATACGTCAACCAACCCTATACCGAACAAACATCTTCCACGACGCAACAAACAAAGGTAACCCCAATTACCGCGTAACCCTCTCACTCCGCACTGGCGTCCATTCCTCTAAACACCCATCATGGGAAACAATCTATAACAAAATATCTGAATATAATCGGACACACTGAGAATACACGCGACAGAACCGCTCTCGGAAAATCCGAATTCCACTCCCCCACGCGCAAAAAAAATTCTGAGACTCACGGAAACAACAATCCGCTAAAATCCGCCCCCCGCGCGGAAAAAAAAT
>Ga0222714_10005033_pt1 | contig 12699 bp, 16 predicted proteins | sample C33_3DmetaG_FD_165048 | JGI IMG/M metagenome (GOLD analysis project Ga0222714, IMG submission 165048) | Estuarine water microbial communities from San Francisco Bay, California, United States - C33_3D | ecosystem: Environmental > Aquatic > Marine > Unclassified | place: USA: California... | reverse complement strand
AAAAGCCACCTTCAAAAATTAATTTATTAGATCAATCCAAAAATAGACCTGAGGGTGAATTTATTGAAAAAATTTTACTAGACTTTGGTGTTGATGGAAAAATAAAAAAAATTAATAATGGACCAGTAGTAAGTTTATATGAATTTGAACCTGCTCCTGGTGTTAAAGTTTCAAAGATTATAAATTTATCAGATGACCTTGCTCGTAATACAAGTTCTACCTCTGCTAGGGTCTCAACTATACCTGGGAAGAATACTGTTGGTATTGAAATACCTAACGAGTCGAGAGAAAGTGTTTATTTAAAAGAAATTGTTGTGAATGAAAAATTTCAAAAAAAGGAAATTAAATTACCAATCGCATTAGGCAAAAGTATTTCTGGTATGCCGCTCATTGGTGATTTAACTTCAATGCCTCACCTATTGATAGCTGGTACTACTGGGTCTGGTAAATCTGTTTGCATCAATACAATTATTGTATCTCTACTTTACAAACTTAATCCTGATCTTTGCAAATTCATTTTGATAGATCCAAAAATGTTAGAATTATCTGCCTACGAAGGTATTCCTCATTTGCTTTGCCCGGTCATAACTGACTCTAAAAAAGCTGCTTCAGCCCTTGGATGGACGGTTAGAGAAATGAATAGCAGATACAAATTGATGAGCAAAGAAGGCGTAAGAAATATTGATGGATATAACGCAAAACATAAACTTAAGATGCCTTACATTGTTGTTGTCGTCGACGAAATGTCTGATTTGATGTTAGTTGCAGGAAAAGAAATCGAAAATTATATTCAAAAATTATCTCAAATGGCTAGGGCTGCGGGAATTCACATTATTATGGCAACCCAGCGACCTAGTGTGGATGTAATTACAGGAACTATTAAAGCTAATTTTCCAACAAGAATTTCTTTTAGAGTGAGCTCAAAAATTGACAGTAGAACTATCTTGGGCGAACAAGGAGCTGAGCAATTATTAGGTAATGGTGACATGCTATTTATGTCCTCAGCTAACAGAATTGTAAGAATTCATGGTCCCTATGTTTCTGAAAAAGAAATAGAAAAAATAACCAATATATTAAGAGCTCAAGGCGAACCTGATTATATAGATGAAATAACAATTAACGACAAAGAGAGTAATACTTTGGAAAGTTCTGATGAGGACTCAGATGAATTATACAGCCAGGCTTTAGAAATTATTAAGACAGAGGGTAAGGCATCTACTAGCTTTCTTCAAAGAAAATTACAAATTGGTTACAATAGAGCTGCTCGAATTATTGATATGATGGAAGAAAAAGGAATAGTGAGCAAAGCTAACCATGTTGGTAAAAGAGAGGTATTATAATTTTTGTTAAAAAAAGTTTTTCTAATTATAATTATTTTTTTAATTTATCCATTAAATTTATCTGCTAATGAAAAAAATTTAATTATTGCTCAATTACTTGAAGTAAATAATTTTAATTTTGATTTTGAGCAAGCATCAAATGAAAAAAAAGAAACCGGTAATTGTATATTAGTTTTTGATAGTCAACTTAAGTGCAATTATAATGATGATAAACAAAAAGAAATTATAATTAACAATCAAACACTAGTAGTTCTGCATAAACGATATGATAAAAAATATTTTTATCCTATTAAAAATTCTCCTTTTTCTAAAATTTTAAACAAGAAAGAGCTTATTCAATTGATTAGTGAGGCAGATATTATAATTGGTGAAAACATTAGTTTGACTTATGAAAATGAAAGTAAAGTTTTAGTTTTTTTTGACAAAAAGAGTTATGATTTCAAAGGATGGAGCATAATAGACAATTTCAATAATGAGATTTTGTTTTCTATTAATATAAAGTCAATTAATGGCAACTATGATCCTGGAATATTCAAAATTCCTTCAATTAACTAATATTCAAAATTTATTTCTTCTTCTTTAAATATTTTAAAACCTTTAGATAAATAATTATTTAAAGCAAATTTATGATCAAGACTACAAGTGTGCACCCACAATCTATCAATACCGCGTTTAAAAGCGTCGTTTATGATAAATTTTAATAAAAGAGATCCTAATTTTTTTTCCTGATAATCTTTTAAAATACCCATTTGAATTAGTTCAATTTCATTTTTTAACTTATGATGTTCCTGCTCAAAAAAACCAATTAAATCATCACCTTTTTTAATAATTCCAGTTTCTAAATTTAGATTACCTACATACTTAAGCCATTCTTTATCGGACCACAAAAGACGGTCACGCCAAAAATGTTCTTTTCCTATTTGTCTGTAAAAAAACTTATTTAAATCAATATCTTTTTCTTTTTGAAAATAAATATTTATTTTATCTGGAAATTCAACTTCAATATTTTTTTTAAAATTATCTTTTTTAATTTCTAAAAAATATCTTTTTACTATAGGCATTGGAAAGCTTAACTAACCATTTTACCTATCTTTTCACCACCGAATATATGATAATGCAAATGAGGGACTTCTTGACCACCGTCAGTTCCTATATTGCTGAGGACACGATAGCCTCTTTCTTCATTAGAAATGTTTAATAGCTTTGATACATGGCTAATAGCTTTGTTGAATTCTATAATTTCTTTATCTGATGCATTCTTATTAAAATGATCTAAATCAATATATGGACCTTTTGGTATTACCAGTACGTGAATTTTTTTTTGAGGATTGATGTCATAAAAGGATAAAACATAGTCATTTTCATAAACTTTTTTACAAGGTATTTCTCCTCTTAAAATTTTTGCGAATATGTTATTTTTATCGTAGGTCATTTTTGACGTTTTTTAAGCTCATTCATTACATCTTCGATCTTAATGTTATTGGCCTCAAGATAAACCATCAAATGATAAATCACGTCTGCAGCTTCATGGATTTGATTAGAATTTTCCTCTACAGCTTCGATCAATTCTCCTATTTCTTCCTTAACTTTTGCAACACTCAAATCTTTATCGTGGAGAAGTTTATTGGTGTAAGATTCACTACTTGAAGAATTCTTTCTTTTTCTAATTATTTTTATTAACTGCTCTAAGTTTTCAAACATATTATAATCTTACCGATACATTCTTAGAATTCAAATATTCTTTCGCTTCCTTAATTTTATATTCTCCATAATGAAAAATGGAAGCTGCTAGAACTGCGCTAGCTCCACCTTTGACTATTCCATCATACAAGTGATCTAATGTTCCAACTCCACCAGATGCTATTATAGGAATGTTTGTGCTGTCTGTTATGGCTTTTAGAAGCTCAATATCATAGCCAGATTTTGTACCATCTTTATCCATTGATGTGAGCAAAATTTCTCCAGCACCATTTATTTCAACTTGTTTTGCAAATTCAATAACATCAATACCTGTTTTGTTTCTACCCCCGTGAGTGAATACCTCCCATTTATTATCTGAAACTTTCTTAGCGTCTATTGCCACTACAATACATTGTGATCCAAACTGTTTTGAAGCTTCTTTAACGAATTTTATATTATTAACTGCCGCTGTATTAATTGAGACTTTGTCTGCGCCTGCCAATAACAAGTCTCTAATATTTTGTATTGTTCTTACTCCGCCACCAACTGTCAAAGGAACAAAGCACTCTTTTGCAGTTTTTCTTACAATATCAACTATCGTATCTCGATTTTCATTTGAGGCTGTAATGTCTAAAAAACAAATCTCATCAGCACCACCATCGCTATAAATTTTAGCTTGCTCAACAGGGTCTCCGGCGTCTTTTAATTCAACGAAATTTATACCTTTAACCACTCTTCCGTTTTTAACATCCAAACAAGGTATTATTCTATTTTTAAGCATTAATTTCCTCTGCTAGTTCCTCAAGTTTAATATCACCATCGTAAATCGCTTTACCAACAATTATTCCTTCAATTTTTTTATTATTTAATTCTCTTGTTTTTTTAATATCTTTTAAAGAAGAAACCCCACCTGAAATAACGACTGGACAACTAGAAATTTCTGCAATTGAAATGGTCTCTTCAAAATTAGGACTGCTCTTCATACCATCTTTGTTAATATCAGTATAAATTATCCTGCTTACTCCAAAATCATTTATCTGTTTTAAAAAATCTTTTGCTTTAATATTAGAATCTTCAACCCAGCCAGAAACCGAAAGGCTTCCATTTTTTGCATCCAAACCTAAAGCAATTTTATTTTTAAATTTATTGCAGGCTTCTTTTAAAAATTCTTTATTTTTAATTGCAGCACTCCCTAAAATTACCTTTTCCACACCTGCCTCGATATATTTTTTAATAATATCAAGGGTTCTAATGCCCCCTCCTACTTCAATTTCTAAATCATATTTTTTAACTATTTCTTCAATTATGTCTGAATTAATTGCTTTACCAGTTAATGCTCCATCAAGATCAATGATGTGTAAATTTTTAAAACCATATTCCTTGTATTTTGCCGCTTGTTCTATTGGCGATGATGCATATTCAGTTTTATTTTTAAAGTCCCCTTTGACTAACCTTACACACTTTTTATCTTTAATATCTATTGCTGGAAATATTTTCATTATAGATTTATAAAATTTTTAATTATCTTTAACCCCGTCTTATCGCTTTTTTCAGGGTGAAATTGCGTTCCAAATAAATTATCTCTTTCAACCGAACAGACAATTTTTGATGAATAGTCTGTGGTAGCTGAAATTACAGATTTATCATTTGGGATGAATTCGTAACTATGTACAAAATACATGTGGGATTTATTTGTAATATCTTTAAAAATCTTACTTTGTTTAACTATTTCAATTTCATTCCAACCAATATGTGGAAGTTTAAATTTTCCATTTTGATTATCAATTTTAGAAACTTTTCCTGAAATCCATCCTAATCCCTTAGTTTCTATCTCTTCAAATCCTACATCAGCAAACATCTGTAAGCCCACACATATACCTAACAAAGGTTTTTTATTTGTGATTGCAAATTCATTTAGTGCTTCTACTAATCCGTTAATGCTATTTAAAGAGTCAACACAGCTTTTAAATGAACCTTGGCCAGGAAGTACGATTTTATCGCTTGATTTTATCTTATTAAGATCTGCTGTTACTTCTAAATTTACTTTACCTTTAGCAACCTCCGTAAAAGAATTAATTACTGAGCTTATGTTGCCCGATTGGTAGTCAACGATTGTGACGTTCATTAAAACTAAATAGAACCTTTGGTCGATGGAATTGAGTTTTTTATTCTTTTGTCTACAGCCAAAGCATCCTTTAATGATCTAGCTAGTCCTTTATAACAAGACTCAATTTTGTGGTGACTATTTTCTCCATAAATATTTTCAACATGCAAAGTTACTCCAGCGGATTGAGAAAACGCTTGGAACCATTCTTTAAATAGTTCTGTGTCCATTTCACCAAGTTTCTCTACTGCTAATTTTACTTTCCAAATTAAATAGGGTCGATTTGATACATCGATTGAAACTCGACTAAGTGTTTCATCCATTGGAATCATTGTTGAAGCATATCTTGTAATGCCTTTTCGATTACCTGCTGCTTTTTTTATAGCCTCACCAATTGCAATTCCTGTATCTTCAGTTGTGTGATGTAAATCAATATGAGTATCACCTTTAGCCTTTACCTCTAAATCTATTAGAGAGTGTTTTGATAATTGCTCTAACATATGATCTAGAAAACCTATTCCGGTATCAATTTTATATTTTCCTTTTCCATCAAGATTGACCGAAACGGAAATACTGGTTTCTTTTGTTTTTCTAGTAATTTTTGCTTTTCTGCTCATAGTAGTTATGTGTATTTAGCCAATGATATATATAGAATTTCCTATTTTATCAATAAATGCAGTTTAACTATTGAAGAAATAAAATTAGTCTCCACATAGAACGTATATGAATACTGCTGAAAAATGGCACGGAACCACAATTGTTTTGTTACGAAAAAATAATGAAACCATTGTTGCAGGCGACGGTCAGGTAAGTTTAGGTAATACTATTTTAAAAAGTAAGGCCAAAAAAGTTAGAAAAATTGAAAAACGTGGTGTGATAGCTGGATTTGCCGGCTCAACAGCTGACGCTTTAACTTTATTTGAAAGGCTTGAAGCAAAATTAGAAAAACATGCAGGCAATCTTCCAAGAGCTGCTGTTGAATTAGCAAAAGATTGGAGAACAGATAAATACTTAAGAAGACTTGAAGCTTTAATGGCAGTCGCTGATAAAGAAAATAGTTATATTATTTCAGGTACCGGTGATGTTTTAGAACCCGAAGATGGAATTATTGGCATAGGTTCTGGAGGCAATTATGCTTTAGCAGCTGCAAAGGTTTTAATGGAAACAGATCTTTCTGCAGAAGAAGTAGCGAGAAAGGCAATTAAAATTGCATCTGATATTTGTGTTTTTACAAATAATAATATTTCAATTGAAAAAGTTTAATTATGAAAGAAATGAATAACGTTACAAATCTAAATTTAGTTAAAGATGAAAAAAAGAAAGAAAGCTCAAAAGTAAGTGCTTTGTCACCAAGGGAAATTGTTTCTGAATTAGATAGATATGTAATTGGCCAAACAAATGCAAAAAAGGCTGTTGCGATTGCTTTAAGAAATAGATGGAGACGTCAAGCGCTCGATGAAGAAATGAGAGAAGAAGTTCTTCCAAAAAACATCTTGATGATTGGGCCAACTGGAGTTGGTAAGACAGAAATTTCAAGAAGATTATCTAAGCTAGCACAGGCACCTTTTATCAAAGTAGAGGCAACACGATTTACTGAGGTTGGTTATGTTGGGAGAGACGTAGAGCAAATTATCAGGGACTTAATTGAAATAGCTATCGCTTTGGAGAAGGAAAAAAAGAGAAAAGAAGTTTATGCCAAAGCTCAGCTTGAAGCAGAGGAAAAAGTTTTAAATGCCTTGGTTGGTAATAAAGCTAGTGTTGCCACAAGAGAAAGTTTTAGAAAAAGACTAAGAAGCGGTGATTTGGATGACAATGAAATAGAAATTGAAGTAAACGATAGTCCCTCAAACATGCAAAGCTTTGAAATTCCAGGAATGCCAGGTGGTAACATTGGGATGATAAATGTTTCTGAAATACTTGGTAAATCAATGGGTCAGAAAGCTAAAAAGAAAAAAATGTCAGTTAAAGAGTCTCACGATATTTTAATAAATCAAGAGTCTGACAAGTTAATCGAACAAGATAAAATTATTAGCGAAGCAAAAAAATCTACTGAAGATAATGGAATAGTTTTTTTAGATGAAATTGATAAAATTTCTGCCCGAGGAGATAGAATGGGCGGAGATGTTTCTAGAGAAGGTGTTCAAAGAGATCTGTTACCATTAATTGAAGGCACGACAGTAAGTACTAAATATGGACCAATTAAAACTGACCATATTCTATTCATTGCCTCTGGAGCTTTTCAATTAGCTAAACCATCTGATTTATTACCTGAGCTTCAAGGGCGTTTACCGATTAGAGTTGAGTTAAATGCATTGTCTGAAGCTGACTTTAAAAGAATTTTAAAAGAACCAGACAATAGTTTAATCAAGCAATATGTTGCTTTACTAAAAACTGAAAACGTAGATCTTGAATTTACAGAAGACGGAATTGATTTAATTGCTAAAGTTTCAGCTGAAGTAAATGCTTCGGTAGAAAACATTGGAGCAAGAAGACTTCACACTTTGTTAGAAAAAATATTAGACGACATAAGCTTTACTGCCCCAGATAGATCTGGTGAAAAAATTATAATCGATAAAAAATACATTGAAAATAACCTTGGTGAACTAGCTAAGGATATGGATCTAAGTAAATTCATCTTATAAAAAACAAATTTATAAACATAATCATCCTGAAGACCCAGAGGTCTTGTGATTAATTAATTCTTTTTCGATCTTAACTCATATATATATGAGATATGACGAAGAACTTGGTAGCAAATGGTTTTAGAAGCAGAAAATCATCAATGTATCAAAAAGGAACGAATGAACCCTTTGTCATTAGCAGAAGTAAATTTAGTAACTTCATTGATTGTCCAAGGTGCTTTTACCTTGATAGGGTAAAAGGTTTAAAAGAACCATCGATGCCAGGATGGTCATTAAATTCTGCGGTAGATGAGCTTTTAAAAAAGGAATTTGATTTCCATAGAAAAGAAAAAACTCCCCACACAATAATGGTGGAAAATAAATTAAACTTTATTCCATTTGATCATCCTGAAATTAACAAATGGAGAGACTCATTAACGGGAGGCATTTCTTATCTAGATGAACAAACCAATTTGATAATTAAGGGTGGTGTTGATGACATTTGGTTTAATCAAGACACCAAAGAGTTAATTGTAGTAGATTATAAGGCACAATCAACAAATTATGCGGTTGAACCTAAATCGTATTTAGAAAGTAAGTTTCACCAAGGATACAAAAGACAAATGGATATTTATGTGCATATCCTTAAAAATATGAATTTTAAAATTTCAAACACGACCTATTTTTTAGTTTGTAATGCTGAAAAATCATTTAAAAAATTCAATGAAAAACTAAATTTTACTGTCACCTTAATACCTTACGTAGCAGATCCAAGTTGGATACCTGATAAAATTAAACAAATGAAAGAAATTTTGGAAAGCGAAAATATTCCAGAATTTAACGAAAATTGTGAACGATGTACGTACTTATTTTGCGGAAATGAAATTAAAGGTAATTGATTTATTTTCTGGTTGTGGCGGGTTGAATGAAGGTTTTAAAAAAGCAGGTTTTAAAACTAGCGTTTCCAATGATATTTGGAAACCAGCAGGAGATACTTTCAAAAGAAATAACAAAAACTCAAATTTTATTTTTGGGGATATAACAAATAGCAAGGTCAGAAATGAAATCATTAAACTTGGTCAAAACTCTGATGTAATAATTGGTGGGCCTCCTTGTCAAGCATATAGCCTAGCTGGTAACAGAAATGTTGATGATCCAAGAGGTAGATTATTTGAAGATTATTTTAAAATTGTTAAGGCTATAAAACCTAAATATTTTGTAATGGAAAATGTCAAAGGTTTGTTATCGATGGAACATGATAAAACAAGGTTAAAAGAAAATGAAAAAAAAAAATTAAACCAAATTAAGATATTAGAAAATCAAAAAAATGAATTATTGCTTAAACGTAAACAATCAAAAAACACTTCAAAGATTAAATTTTCTAGATTTGATGAAGATAAACTTCAAGAAATTAAAAAAATTCTAACAGAACAAAAACTAATAACATCATCTCTCAGAATAAAAGTTACTGAAACCATAAAAAAAAGATTTTTAAATTTAGGATATGATGTTCAAATAAAACTTTTGAATGGTGCTGATTATGGTGTGCCTCAAAAAAGACAAAGGGTGATTATTTTAGGAGGATTGGAAGGTTATCCAATAAGTTTTCCATCTCCTTTGTATTCTGAAAAAATAAAAAATGCTTCATCAGTGTTGCCTGCATGGTTAACTGTTAAACAGGCTATAGACGATCTTAAGAATATGCCAGAAAATATAAGATTTAATCACATTTTTACTAAATGCGGAAAAGATTTCCAAAAAAAAATTAATAAAACACCAATTGGGAAAACAGTTTATGGTGGTTTTTCAGATGCTTACTTTAGATGCCCACCGAATGAACCGAGTAGAACCGTAAAAGAAAATCACGGCGGTGTTTTTCTTCATTATGAAAAAAATAGATTTATGACACCAAGAGAACTAGCAAGATTACAATCTTTCGAAGATAACTTTATTTTTGAAGGTTCAAAAAGTCAAATTCTAGTTCAAATAGGAAATGCCGTACCTCCAAAACTTGGATATAATATTGCTAACGCTCTAAAAGCTTTTCTCTAAATATAGATCTTGTAATTCCAAAATTAATCTATGTATATTGAGAATTGATAACAAGATTATTTACCTTAATGGAAAAAAAACTAATCGATTTTTGGTCAAGGTATAAGCCCTATAAATTACATCCTGATGATCAAGCATTCTTAGGTGATGAATTAAAAAAATATTGCTTGGATTTAAGTTATGCTGAAGTCCAAGAAAAATATGGTCCAAATCTTAGAACTGAGGAAGCTAATAAAAAATTTTTAGCAAATAAAAATTATACTCATAAAATTTTAACCAATATGTTAGTTGCCCCTTACTTAGGTGACGTGATTAACTCTAAAATTTACTTTTTAATGACAAATCCAGGCTTTCATACAAGCATATACGATGATGAACATAAGGATAAGGAATATGTAAAAATTGTATTAGAAAACCTAGTTTTGAAGTTAGATAAATTCCTTTGCCTTGATAATAAAGCTTCTAAAACCTTGGGATATAAATATTGGAGTCATCGCTCAAGAATACCCAAGATTTCATCGTTACTTGCGAAGTTAACTAATAAAAATTTCAAGGATACATCTCAATACTTAGTAAAAAAATTTTGTCTAATTGAGTCCATAGCTTATCACAGCATCAAAAAGCCTAGCGACTTATTACTAAATATGCCCTCGAGTCAGTTAACGTTAGAACTTGTACAAAAATTTATTCTTGAAAAAGCAATGAATGATAAAGCCATTGTTTTCATATGGAGAGGTAAATCTTTTTGGCAATTGCCTAAGCATAAAAATATAATCATAAGATCAACCCCAATTTATCCATTCATAACTGATGATGAAGCTAATCAATTTGCAAAATTTTTAGCAAAATCAATTAATATGTAGAAGATTATATTATGAATAAAGTAAGTAAATTTAATCCTGAAGAAGTAGTTATCAAGGTCAAGCCTAAAGATAAAAACTCCGCTAAACTTTTAGTCAAAATTTTTCACAAGAATGAAAATGATAAGAGAGTAGAAATAATTGAAACATTTAGATGGGGCATTGGTTTCATAGAAGGAAGCGTTTTTTTTAACAAAGATTATAAATTAAATAAAGATCATATAGTTTGTAACCCTGACGTCGGTGATGGTAATGACCTTGATGATCTCTTTTCCATTGATTTTAATTATGAAGGTCATTGGAATGATGAAGAAAAAAATGAATTTGAAAAAATTTGGCAAGAAGGTGATCCGAATGATGCTGATCTTAGGACAAGTACTGCCTGGCTCTATGAATGTCAAAATGAGTGGGAAATCTCATCGATTGATATTGTAATAGATACTCCAGTTCAATTATCGGTGGTTGAGAAGTTTAATAATAAAAAAGTAATAATTGATGACTACCAAGTTTAATAATTTTAAAATTATAATTTTGCCTTCGAAAATATTTCTCTAAGATCTTCAAGACATAGCTCTTCACCTTTTTTTTTAGAATTTTTTCCAATAAAACCATTCTGATTAGCCCTACTAATGATCCCTCGATTGCTGGTATGATAAATTGATCCCACAAGATATTCTTTTCCCTGGTAATTAAATTTATTCAATTTTCTTTTTAGAACAACTTCAGGCCATTCACCCATAATTTCATTTTTAAAAACTTCTTTAAGAAATAAAAATGGTTCCCGTCCTAAGGTTATTATTAAATTCAAATTATTTAAGTTAAATAAAGTAGCCTTGATTACCTCTTTTGATGCATCAAAGACTTTTTCTTTATTTACTAGTGCACCGCTCATACTATGTGAAATCTTCAATAACCAAACTGCATTTGCATAATAAACACCACAATTTTTGCTATTTGGCCTAGAATAATCACCTAAATCAAAGTGTTTTGTTGCTCTTAATAAATTATGCAAGTTTAAATTTGTTTTTACCTTTTCGCCGTGCCGAAATGGATTTTCTTTTGGATTTTTTTTTAAAAGCAAATCTAATGTCTCAAAATTTGCAGCATCTTGAGCTAAAATCATTACTCTCGCATTCCAATCCCCAAATAAAGTTTCACAAGCATGAAGTTGATTATACTGAGGATAAATTTCATTTATGTTCCTGTAACCTTCGACCTTAAGGTGTTTAAAGTCTATTCCAAAATATTTTTTTTTCACTTTTGATTATCTGGGAATGATCATCACTTTACTTCCATATGTGATGGTTACTAAATCAAGCTTTTGAAAATTAAACCTTGTTGCAGCTTTGCCTTGAATCAATACTACCGTGTTTCCCGTATCTTCAATTTCAACTGTATAAGCAAAACCGTTATGTTCACCTAATACAACAGGAACATAATATCCAACGATTGCACCGCCAACTACGGCTAAGATTTGTGAAATCTGTTCCCTTCCATCCGTACTAATCTTACTGCCCGCAATGCCGCCAATGGCTGCTCCTACCGCCACACCAATTTCAGATTTTTGACCCTTAATTCTTACTGGAGTTACATTTATGATTATACCATTTTCTGATCTAAGTACTTTGTTTGCGTCTTCGCCACTAACTGTTTCAGGAAATGTTGAACAAGCTTTAACTAATATGATTAAGAGTAAGATGGTAATTATTTTTTTCAAATTAGTAAATTTTTAAATTTAATATTTAATTAATATAATTTTTTAAAATTTAAATCATTATATATTTTAAAAAAATCAATTGCTTTTAAGCTTAATTACTATAGCACCTTCCCCGCCATCAATTAAACTCGCAGGTTCTATTGATAAAATCTTGTCTGAAAGTTCTTTATTAGTTCTAATATACTCAGGCACAGAATGTTTTAATTTACTTAATTTCTTGGAAACGTAAGCATCATTATCAGTATTAGAATGTAATCCTTTACCTGTGATTAATAAGATTTCCTTGGTCCCATCTTTTTGACATTTATTTATAATCTCATTAACT
>Ga0222714_10005032_pt1 | contig 12699 bp, 7 predicted proteins | sample C33_3DmetaG_FD_165048 | JGI IMG/M metagenome (GOLD analysis project Ga0222714, IMG submission 165048) | Estuarine water microbial communities from San Francisco Bay, California, United States - C33_3D | ecosystem: Environmental > Aquatic > Marine > Unclassified | place: USA: California... | reverse complement strand
TTGGTAATATGACCTTGTTTGTTTAACTCTTCAAGTTCCTGTCTGGTTACCTCAAGTTCTTTGTTGTATACCGTAATTTTAACTTTTACTTCCTTCTGTGCCATCTAATATATATGTATATATTAATTCAATATTTCCAACTTCCTAGTTAGAATATTGATTAAAAATTTATCATCCGTAGAATCTATTACATTTTTATAGTATTCTTTCTGTTTTTCAATGGTTATAAACTTCATACCATTGATAATTTCATATTCAGGTAACTCATCACATAACCATATGTCTATTTTACCGTCTTTTCTTTCGATTACAGAACGTTTACACCCCACTGACATAGGAGATGATGATTCTTTAAATATCGTCTCTCCAAACGTCTCTAATCCATCAATTGATGTTACGACAATATCGATGTCGTGTGGTCTTCTTCTGAGTTTATTATGAACTCTTGCCACCCAACTTCCAACGAATACTACATCGTTCTTAGTTCTCGATATTTCTCTCATCAACATTTCCATTAGCTACAAGGTGTTCCGGTATTTGTGGCTGATGTTCCAAGACCCTGATCAACTACAACAACTGAACCCGTTTGAGCACATATGTATGCAGTTTGAGGTGTACTATTCCACGCTAATGTTATTTGTTGTGGGTCACCAGCACAATTGTTATATTCTACAACTAACAATTCACCACTCTGAGTTGATCCTTCTAAGAACCAATAGGTACACGATGCGGTTGGTGTTGGAGTCGGAGTGGATGTTGACGTTGGTGATGGTGTTGGGGTAGGTGTTGGTGCGGAACAAGGACCTAAGTCAACAATGTCTCCCGATCCCTCAGTAATTACAACAGTTCCACTACAAGCACATATACTTTCACCTAAACCTGGACCAAGAACTCTATATATTGTAAGACCACTTTCACAATCTTGGAAATTATAACTTAGTGATCCTTCTAAACTATTATTTGTTACACTGTAAGAAATACAAGTACAACTAAATGTTGGTGTAGGTGTAGGTGGTGCCGCCAATGTGGCGGTCTCACAAAGTACATAGTTTTCTTTTAACCCAACAAATCTAAATTCAAAAACATATTCTCCTGATGGCCAAGATGAAAGACCAAAATATGAGGGAGCTATGACACGAGTTACACTAGTTCCAAAAGGTGATGTGGTAGATGAAGTAGCCAAAGAATCAATTATTTTCCAAGGTTTAAAGTAATCTTGACCCGGTGCCAACATATGGACAGATAAAAGTGTTCTAAGACCACTTTCTCTTACCCATACTTCCGCACCATTCTGATTCCAAACAAAATCATAATCTAAAACTAAGTTTGGACCAGTATAAGATAATGCGAGGTTACTAATCGTTCCACTTACAACATTATTGTTGATTTCGTGAAGTATAGTCTCATCATATTCAACTTTATCGTTATTTGGATAAACGAAGTCGTTGTTGGGTGTCTGTGGTATATATCTTTTACTCATCTTATTTAAAAATATAATTTATTCAATTTTGTTATTTCAAATTATGGAGGACACGTTCCCCATACAGGTCTTGATAATACCCAAGAGGTCGCATCATAATCGAAATTATTCGGTTCTGCCGGTATATTAGTTACACACCATCCCGATAGATCTTGGTTGAATGATGATGCCCCTAAGAACATAGCGTACATACCTGTGATTCCTAATGGATCTACAACATTTGAAGTATCCCATCCACTGATATCTTGATTGAATGAAGTAGCGTTACTAAACATTTCTCTCATTGAGGTTGCGGAAGAAGTATTCCATCCACCAATGTTTTGATTGAATGATGTAGCGTATTTAAACATTCTACCGAAATTCCATACATTACTAACATCCCATCCACTGATATCTTGATTGAATGGTGTTGCCCAAAACATTCCATCCATATTGGTTACATTCGTTGTTGTCCAACCACTAATATTTTCATTGAATGTTGTTGCTATAAACATACCAGACATATTAGTAACTGAAGAAGTATTCCAATTAGTAATATTGGCTGTTGATAATGATGAATATGAGAACATATTCGTCATATTCGTTACATTACTAACATCCCATCCTGATAAATCCAATGCGGGTAGAGATGTGGCCTCATTAAACATATAGTACATATTTGTCACACCACTAACATTCCAAAGATTGATACCTGAACCATCGAATGAACTTGCATTACGGAATGTTTCTTCCATAGTTGTAACAGATGATACATCCCAATTACTTAATGATTGGTTGTAAGTGTTAGCCAAATAGAACATTTCAGATATATCGGTTACATTACTAACATTCCAACTATTAATAGATTGATCGAATAAACGACAACCTCTGAACATTCCTCTCATATTTGTAATTAAAGATGTGTCCCAACTGTCTAAGTAATTGATAGTTGTAAGTTCTAAACAGTTAACAAACATATTTTCCAATGTTGGTCCATTTGATAAAACCAATACGTCTGTAACATTATCAGCCACCATATTTTGACATCCTTCAAATGCTCCTCGTTTATCATTTAGTCGTAAGTCACCCCATTGTAGAATTTCTAATAACGCCAATGGATCTGCCGATGGATCTAAAAGATATGACCAACCTTCGATAGTACCACTAATACACACATCAACAGTACCAGGTGTAGGACCTAAATTATATGTGTGTGTTTTATTTGGATCATTCCAACTTATAATGGTATTTGATGAACCATCACCCCAATTAACTGTGAAATTGTAATTACCATTTATTACCAATGGTAAACCAAATGTAGTTCCATCACCATCGTATTTGTATTTCAATTTAAATGAAGTAGAAGGACACGCAAATGGAGTTGGTGTTGGAGTAGGTCCAACAGGGGTTCCTGTATTTAAATTAAGTCTATATTCATAGTTATACGAATCAGGGTTTTTCACAACAGTAAATGTCTTTTCAACATACGTTAAGGTAACAACTGTTGTTGCGGTAATTGGAACATCCACAATACCCATATCACCACCCATATCATCATTGGTGTAATCTCTACGGATTATATCAAACGTATAGTCATAATTCGATGGTCCGTCAAACATATACATTCTGATTCTAACCACATCACCATCATCTAAATAAGTTGAATACAACTCATTTATTTCTGTTCTTCTATTGAGTCTTTGTTCACTATTAACAAAAATGTCCACATATGATGTAGGAGTATATTCTTCTTGGTATGTTAATATCAATGATCCATCCCCCACGAATCCACCTTGAACGACTTGAGTTGGAGTAGGTGTAGGAGTTGGTGTTAAGGTAGGTGCCGGTGTTGGAGATATAGGTGCCGGTGGTGTACTTGAACTTGCCCCAATATTAGTTAAAATTGTACCCATTTGTGTACAACCAGATGCCAAGTTTAATACTACCTCACCCGCATTTGAGATATACAATGGATATTCCCAACCACTATATGACCAATCAGGAGTAGATCTTGAGAATTGATACATTCCATCCTTAGCAGGATCTAAATTCCATAGGTCGGCAGTTGATGATTCCCATTCCGCTCGTGTAACTTCTCTTATTTCGTATTTTAAGGTACCGTAGGTGAAACTTTGGTTGGTTGTAGTATAACCACTTACATTACCACCTAAAACTCCTACAAAGTAGTCATATAAGGTTGCCCAATAATAGTTGGTCATAACTGCGGGAGAATAACCAAATACTCCATACCTATCTCCACCAGGTTGTTGTGCCTCAGTATAATCAAAATATGTTTTGAATTTATAATCATATTGACCACCATCACAATACGTATATATGAAATAACGATCAGGATATGTCTTAACAACTCTATTGGTTTGAATTAATTCTACTTGAGTTAATTCAGATGATGTCATATTGTATTCTTTAATCTTATTCCAAGTGAAGTACTGTTCGTTAATCTTAATTAAATCATTTGGTTTTAGATTGAGAATATCATTCAATTTTAAATTGAATTTACCACTAATAAATCTTGTGTTCTTATCGTATAGATTTTGTATCCTATTTTGATAGAAAGTAGTATATGCGTTATTATCGGTATAAGTATCATAAGTTGATACCCCCAAATCCACCGGTTGTTCAGAACCGAATAGAATGGTTAGGTTGTCATTGATTACTTTGTTGTCATCAGGGTTACCAATAGTTGAGTTTGGTGAAATGACAGGGGAGTTTACAGTTCCCCATTGTTCTTGTCCTGAACCAAACGGTGATACTCTATTTGCGGGGGCAATTCTAAATACATTAGTATTAATATTACCCAACGTATAGTATTCCTCAACCTGATCGATGAATGGTGGGAAGTTACCCAACCAATAAAACATCTTTGGTTTTGTTTTAAGACCTTTATATTGATAGGCAACACTACCATTATCTTTTTCACTTGAAGATCCCACATAGTTCACTCCAAGAGGTAAACCAACCCTCGGGTCCCAAGTTCTAATTAACTCAGGTGAAAATATTGTTTTAATATCTTTATTAGATGATTTGAAATCTGTTGTATTGTATACAATTTTCTCACCATATAATCTATTGAATGTATCTCTAAATACTTTGTTACCCTCATCACCATCTTCTAAGTCAGTTAATAGTAAAGTACTCTCAATATAGTTTAATGCAGGTTCTACAGTAAATCCTTGATCGTAAGATAGTTTTTCTGTCCAATCGTGTATATCCCCCGAATTGATATAATAGTCATAAGGTTCTATAATGATCTCATTTGGATCATCGAGACTTGGTGTGAATACCAAGTTAAATTTCTTTGCGATGGATGATAAGAAATCGATCTGTTTAATTTTAGGGTCCATCACCAATGAAAAATCAACAATCTCATCATCAATAATTGGAACGTATTGTCCTAATTGTACTGATGGATCGAAGGATGGTGTTCCAAAACGGTAACCATCTGCATTGGTGGAGTCTACTCCATTGAATATCCAACCTACTTGACCTACAATATCAGTTGAATACTGACCCGCAGGGATTTCGTATTCCTCATAGGCATAACTGTATTCATCTTCCCATTCAATAGTAATAGTTACAGTTTCACAACAAGTAACAGGAGTGGTTGTATCTGCCTTAACCACATAGAACTTATTAGTTGAAAAATCTATGAGGACATCAACACCCACCAATGGTAAACAATCACCAGGTTCCCATATATATGAAAACTTAGTGGTTGATGCGGAGAAGTAACCATAAAGATTTAAATTCTTAAACCAAGGTGTCTCAAGGAATTTTGAATTGATGGTGTACCCATAATCCTTAAACATCAACTTAATCAAGTTGTAGATACTAAGTGCTGGCTTCAATTGGTTGTCAATAATACCATCTTCGGGAGAGTTAATTCTCCATCTTTGTCCACCCGCAGTATACCAATTCGAGAAAGAGGTATAATCACCAATAGGACCTGAAGATGTATACAATCTTGTTTGGTTATCGGTGGTTCCACTCAATACCACATCATCCCCATCGTAGTTATATCCATTGTGTAGAATTGGATAGAAATAAGATTGAGGGGTATCTACGTTATATAGGTTTGGATCTAATTGATATTGAGATATAATATTCTTCCAATGGAATTGGTGATTGAAGTGATATTCCGCATCATTAAAGTTTATATCTCTTAATAAGTTGTTACCAATCTTACCGAAGATATCCGATACAGTTGAATATAATGTTACATCGTATTCCACCGCAGAGTTCTTAACATTGATCTTATTCAATTTAAGGTACCCACGGAAGTATGATTGATCTTCAATTAATATATCACAAGGAACTCTCTTGGTCACATCAAAGAAAACCAAGTTCATATCCACATTGTAGAATGTCTCAAAGAATCTATTGTTCTTTTTACTACCAGGTAATGTAAGACTAACCGAATAATCTGAGTTCTTTTTTGCGATGTCTTGTAACTCGGCAAATGACTTGTTAATCTTAATTGGTGCGTCCGTATATAAATCTAAATTATCATACGTTGTGGGAGTATAATCAACACTATTATTATCACCAATAAAGTAAGTAGATCCACTTACGAGTCCACCAGTAATTTCACTGTGGTAGGTTAAGTATAATTTGTCACCATCTTTAACATCGTATTGGATGGTGGAGATTGTTTTACCATAATAGTTTTGTTCACTAATAGGGTAGATTACGGGTCCTGTTCTTTGACCATAGTAAGAAACCGTTAAGAAGTTTTCATTCGCAAATTGAGGAACAACATTTTGGTTGGTTTGATAAGTTACATAAATAGAACCATCTCCCACCGCTTGATACTTCATTTGGAAGGAATTGCCAGGGTCTGTACCATTTATATGTGAATATATATACGGATCTGACGATGTACCAGTCCCCGTATAACTACCATAAGATCCACTCAGAACATTAAGTGCGGTTGTGCCCGTTATATTAATGTCTGATGGTATGTTGGTTTGAACTCTTAATATTGTTTGTTGACTCATATCTTAAAACCCTTTATTGGTGAAGAACGTATTCGATCTCTTAAGTGTTATTCTATATTTGTTTAACTTCTTATGTTTTTTAGTGATCGTCTCCACCTCAGTTGAGATTACCTCAACAGGTCTTAAGTCTAAGTATAATTTTTCTTGACTATCCAACGGTGAAACGAACGTATCCTTGACCTCATAAACTTGTGGTGATAAGAATAGACCTTCTAACCAATTGGCGGTCTCTACGTTGATGTAATTGGTCTCTAATACCATCTCTTCAGTTACATCTTGAGAGAATGTTCTTGATGATCTACCAAAATCGTGATCAGGTCCATTAAGTGACGGTGAATAGTGTCGGTTATCAAATGTTTTTCTTTCAATCTTCTTAGTATCTTGTCTGTATGCTTTGAAAGTAAAGTAGTCATACCCACCGCGAGGGTTTAGGAATGATAGTCTTGTATTTTCAGGTCCACAACATTCACGAATAGAATTGTCCAATCCACAAGTATAGAAATAGAATATCTCAGATACCGGTGTTATAGGTCCAAGTTGATTGTGTCGATCTAAATAATCATACGAATAAGCACTGAATAGTTGTACTGTATAATAAACAGTATCGCTAGGAATTGGTCTATTATAAATCTCTGTGATTTCTTTTGGACCACAAGGTACCTTTCTAATGTTTAGGTTTGATGTGTATCCGGTTGGGTAATCATTATAGAGATCTTGACTGAAGACTTGGAATCTATCATTAGTTTGATTGTAAAAACTGAACACCGCAAAGTCTGCCTCGATTACTTGACGGTCACCTGTTTGTCCACCCAAGTAGTATAGAATGTGATTGTCATTTATTCCAACTGTCTGAATACGAGGACTCTCTGTTAAGAATCTTGAGGTTTCTGATTTTTCAGGTAATGATGGATAATCCATTAAGAACTGAGACATTGGTGATAATCTTCTGTAGGTATCTACCGTATTGATGGTCACACCTGTTCCAATGACTGATCCTAATTCTTGATCTTGGTTTGGGTAATAGAATTTCTCATCCATTTGGAATACACCTCCAACGAAGTGGAAACTGTTTCCTGTATTGGTAAAATCAGATGCGGTAAAACCGGTGGAACTAAGACAGTTAGGAATATCAGTAAAGTGATCAAACTCATTATCAGGAAGTGTAATATATTCAGTAACCACAGTAGTTCCACTAATGTATCTATAACCATATTTTACATCTACTTCAACAATATTATTATAGTCCTTATTGTTAATCTCATTGGAAGTGTTTAACCAATCATTCTTTAAATAATACTTTACGTGTTCTGATTCTAAGAAATTGGAAACATAATCATACACTCTTACGTTGAATGTATAGATATAACCAGGTCCCCCCGCTTCGATAGAGTTAGGTACGACTTGTTGTCTTCCTTTTCTTACCCCATCAACATAGATATCAACATCCATTTCCATTGAGGATACGTATGTGTCACCTTCCAATATGATTGTATAGGTTCCTCCACGTTGATAGATCATATCAGTGGATCTCCTAATTTGTGAATTGGAATTTAGTCCATTCCCATACAGTGCCTGATATCCAAAATTTGCCATATTATATTCCTTCTATTGATTCGAATATTTCGATTATTCTTTCTTCAATTTCTTCAGCAGTTTTCTCTTGAAGATATTTGTATAATTCACCATTCTCATTTAACATCTCATCTAAGACATTATCAATCCAATGGTTGGGTCTTATACCGTTTTCCCATATTTTGTTTCTTATGGCAAATGCCAATGATAGTTCAGGGTTCTTCCCACCGAATCTTGGTCTGATTCCTTTGGCCTTAATCCAAGTAACCAACGAAGTAATCATTTCACTTTCTCCACCTTCACGTCTAACTGATCCTGCGTATTTACTTCTTCTTGTTCCCTCGTTGATGAATAAACCATAGTTGTTCATTGAGACCTCAATACCATCGGTTATAGGTGCCGCCTTAATGGAGTTACGTAAAGAACGTGTAGCATTAACAGATCCAAATCGGGTCTTGGTATTATCAAGACCCTTTTGAAATGCTTTCTGTATAATTGGTGCTAGTTCTTTATTATCCATTTTCTATTATACTACTAAGTTCCAAGTCGTACCGTTATGGAAGTATAATTCCGCAGATGATGACACCGCCATATCACCTAAGACACCACTTGGTAGTGGATCTTGTGGTGCTAAGTTTGCCTTCTCAGTTATGTTGAGTGAACCACTAACATCAGTATTCTTTAACATAGTAATTCTACCATCGGTCCAAGTTGCCTTATTTTGGAATCCAATCATTACAGGATAATTGAATGCGGGATCATCGACCCATATACCTGGCCCCGCCCAACCCGTATTACCGTAAGCGGCATTATCTATGGTCATACCCATAGCATCATTAGTGGCTTGGTTAGCGGAATCTATGGAGAATTGGTTCACCTGACTAATTCTACCACCAAACGTACCTGCCGACATTCCGGAAGTTACGAGAAGACTTCCAGTAATTGTTGCATCAGTACCAGGTACACCAGTAACTGTTAGTTTATTTGTTGTGATACCAGTAGTCGCAACTAACGGTCCACCAATAGTTGCATCAGTCGTTGTTCTTAACGAACCACTGATATCAACAGGTTTTAACATTGTTATCGTACCGTCCGTCCAAGTCGCCTTGTTTTGGAAACCGATCAATACAGGATAATTGAATGCGGGATCATCAACCCATATACCAGGTCCCGCCCAACCAGTGTTACCATAGGCTGCGTTATCAATCGACATACCCATAGCATCGTTAGTAGCTTGGTTACCAGCATCTATGGAGAATGCGTTCATTTGAGTAAGTCTACCACCGAAGGCACCTGCCGCTATATTACTACTTGCGAGAAGGCTTCCAGTAATTGTTACATCAGTACCAGGTACACCACTAACATTAATTTTTACGGCGTTAAGTGTGTTTTGAACGTTAACAGTATTTGAGTTAAGGTTGATGTTACCAGTACTCGCACCTATACTAACATTCTCACTACCTGTTCCGTTGGTTTGAATACCAATAAAACCATTTGTAGTTAAATTCAACGATCCAGTTCCTTGACCACCAGGTGAATTTTCAATAGTGAAATTACCGTCCGCTTGGAAGTATGAATTATCACCTGAGAAGAATACGGTAGGTTGTGATTGTCCACCAAAGTTATTATGGAAGACGGAAATACTACCACTATTACCCGCAAATGATTGTAATTGTAATGATGTGTTACCATCCGATGGGGTAGTAACAGTTAATTGATTATTAATATTGGATGATAAGGCAACGGTCAGTGAACCCGAAATATCCACAGATCCTGTAACCTGAGCACCATTATTAAGTTGTGTTTGTCCGTTTGCTTGGAATAATCCATCTACAAATAATTGAGATGCTCCATCAACAACGATTGGACCACTTAAATTGGCACCCGCGGTAGTTCTTAATGAACCACTGAAATCGACGGGTTTCAACATCGTTATTGTTCCATCAGTCCAAGTGGCCTTATTTTGGAATCCAATCATTACGGGGTAGCTGAATGAAGGATCGTCCACCCATATACCAGGACCTGCCCAACCAGTGTTACCATAGGCTAAGTTATCTATGGTCATACCCATAGCATCATTAGTAACTTGGTTGGAGGAATCTACTGAGTATTGGTTCATTCCTGATAGGTAACCACCAAAATTACCTGCTTGTACTGAGAAGGCCGATCTGATTGGGAGAGATGCAAGAACACTACCTGTAATATCTAAGTCGGTTCCTGCACCACCACTGATTCTAACTCGTTTTGCGTTAAATATGTCTTGGGCATTAACAATTGGTGAATTAAGGTTAATGTTATTACCACTTGCGCTTAGGTTGATAGGACCACTTTGGGCATATAATGTAACCGCCTCACTACCCGTACCGTAGGAATTCATACCTAAGAAACCATTGGTTGAGAAGTTCATTGAACCAGTTCCAAAACCACCAGGTGAGTTCTCAATGTTGAAGTTACCATTGGCTTGGAAGTAGGCATTATCTCCATTGAATAATATTGTGGGTTGTGTTGCCCCAAAATCATTCATTACGAAACTAATAGACTGAGAACCTGATTGTATCGTAACAGGGAATTGATTATCAGATACTGTTAAACTACCACCACCTTGAACAAATAAAGGTGCTCCATCAATAATTTGTTGTTGAGTAAATGTGTTCGCCTCATCTCTTCTTGCGAAAGAACCAGTTGATGTTGGAGTAGCCACTAAATCAGAATTACCAACGAAGAAATGTCCTTCTAAAATGTTTGGAATATCATTAGAGATACCAGGTCCTTTAATTACACCTGAACCATTTGTAGCGTCAACTTTTTGAATATAACCTAATTCCTGAACTTTATTTGGTTGACCGCCTCCGTTTGAACCTGTTGGTCTTTGATTGGTATAACCTCCACCAACACCAACATAAACGATATCACCTGCGGTGAAACCAGTTGTGCTAACACCATTGATGAAACCATCCAATAATACAACACCTTCAGCTCCTGGTAACATATCTTCTCCTGCGATACCACCCGCTGGCATTCTTGATGGGTTACCTGCGTCTGCGGGATAAACTCCAACAAGGTTACCTGAAGTTCCACTATCAGTAAAGTACAATGGGGTTCCTTTAGTGATTGTAGAAGCGTCTAAGTTTTTACCTTGAACTACAGTGTTATCTGAGTATTGAGAAGTAATTGCGGTACCCGCAGTTTCTGCATAAATGGCGTGTGATGAGGATACTGAGTTAACACTATCTAAGACAGGTCCACTAATTCTTGAACCACTTAGGTTACCTGTAGTATCTTGAAGGATTACTTGTACAGAACCACTAACAAGACCTGCCGGTAAATCAGCGGGAGATACAGTAACAGTTAATGGGAATGTACTACCGTCTTGTTTTTCTAATGTGATTACGTTACCCGCAACAGAACCTGTGACAAGGTATGAACCTGTTTGAGAGGATAATCCACTTATATCGTTAACAAACTCAGAATTTATAATTTCTTGTGATGAAGTGAATGCTTCCAATGATGCGGTGGCATACTCAATGAAATCAAGTCTTAAACTTTCCGCTTGACCTTGAGTTAATGTTACATAACGACCATCGATATCCACAGTAACGTCAGGTTCACCTTCAGTTTGTTTAATTGTTATAACACCACTACCACTATTCCAAGTCGCACCAGTCACATAAGTGTCACTTCCTGCGTTTAGTGAGTAAGACGCTGTGACCGCATATGATGATGATACTGCATCTTGAACAGGACCGTCAACATTACTTCCTAATACGTAAGATGCCGTACTTGCGTTATCCGCCTCGAGTGCGTGTGATGCCGATGTCGCTGTATCCGCACTTGTGGCATTACCCACTAACGAACCAGTGATTATAAACTCTGTCGTACTTACCTGTGCGGGTAAGTCGGTCCCCAAACCATCTTGTAGTGGTTGAAGTTCAGGTTTGACACCATTGTACTCATCTTTTAGTTTGATGAGACCATCGTAGGTGTCTTTGATGTACTTATTAGTTAAATTCCCCATTGTTTATTTGTAATTAATTATTATTAAATCTTGTCCCAATCCTCACCGACTTCGTTCCATAGTTCTGCCAGTTCTGACCAAGTTTTATGTGTGAATGGTTGTTCAGGTAAATCACACCTATTATAATCGAATGGTTGGTTGATTATAATGTTAAGTGTCCATCCCCCCAATATTGTTTCGAACCTCTCTAAGAAGGGTGATACCGGTGCTCCCCACTCAGGTTCGTAGTCTAATGTAAACGCACCCTGTGATGCGGTATAAGATCTATAGATAATCGTAAATAAATCCTTCGCAATTTCGAGGGTATCACTCATCACATCTCTTTGATTGGATAGATCATCATTAATTCTATCCGCTATAATGATGGATAAGTTATATGTTAATTCGTTTTGATTTAAAACCGTATCACCAGGTATTACATAAACACGTGTATATCTTGGTTCCTGTTTTGTGTCTATGTCTACGGTTAATTGGTCCAATGTCCCAAAACCAAAGGAATTGACTTGAGGATGGTAGTAACACATCCCACTTATATCTGTTATTAGTTGTTTAAAGTTTACCATTCTAAAAGGAAATATAAATTTTTATTAATTGATCTTTATCGAGAATATTGAGACATCATTTCTTTTTGTCTC
>Ga0222714_10005031_pt1 | contig 12701 bp, 9 predicted proteins | sample C33_3DmetaG_FD_165048 | JGI IMG/M metagenome (GOLD analysis project Ga0222714, IMG submission 165048) | Estuarine water microbial communities from San Francisco Bay, California, United States - C33_3D | ecosystem: Environmental > Aquatic > Marine > Unclassified | place: USA: California... | reverse complement strand
CTCGGGAGTCGCCATGCGCTGCACTTCCTTTTCGTGTTCAAAGCGATACGACGGATTCAAAATGAATTCATCCTCGTTGGCGTTGACGCCGCGTCTGGGCGCGCAAATCTTCGGACGAATCTTCTTTCGAACGTCGCGCACAGACATGACGTGCGCGAGCGTCGCCGCGACATCGCTAGCTTTCACTACTGGACTAACTCCTGGTTCAACTGCGCCGCGCGCTTGTAAATCTAAGAAATATCGTAGCACGGTTGCGTTCACGAGACGTTCTTCGAAATCCTTCAATTCTGAGCTACCCGGCGTCGGCACTTCCATGTGTGGTTCCTGCTGACCAGCTAAAAACAGCGGCGGTGCTTCGCGCATCGTAAACTTTCCATTAGGACCACGAATGAGAAGGAAATCTTGATACTCATCGCTTTTCGGTTGTTGAAACAACGGCGAGCGGAACATGCTCGTTTCGAGAGCGGTGACGCCGACACCAGGAGGGAGTTCACCCAAAAACGGAGATGGAGCGTTCGGCTTGAGGTCAAATACCGTAGTTGTTGCGTTTGAGTAAGGACGCGCGCCTTGATCACCCAGCGTCTTTCTTCGGTAGTACACAACCTTCTTAGCACCCATGCCAGGCTTGGCAAAGAACAAAGGACGCGCCTCAGTGTATTGCACCATCATGAGCGTTCCTTGCTTGGCTGTCAAATCAGATGGCTTTTTGTACGCCCCTGGGGGAGCCAGCACGGCATCAGACGCCAAAGGCGCAAGAGCATCTTCCTCGGGAATGAATGTAATCTTTGGAGCGACCAAATACACGATGGGTAAACCAACTTGCGCTTGTAGTCCAGCGTTTGTCAACGTCATGTTCTCTTCGAGCTTCTCTGCAGGCTTTGGACTTCCCGGGAAGTACAAGTGAATGGGGCCTTCCAAATCACTCCACCGCTTGCGAATGCGCGGAATTAAACTACCGACGGTGTCCGTGGGGCGAACTTTCAAGTTGATCACCGAGCTATGCAAATTGAGTGACTTGATGCACACCTTGAACGTGTCGTCCGACGTCCCAGCGAGGCGAACCTTGGCCGATTGCTTGGGCAATATTGTTGGTGGTTTTAGCATGGGCTTAGGGCTAGGGTAGTCATTGATTGGATCAAACACGAGCTGCGGCACGGATGAAAGCAAAAACTCGGCGTGTTGAATGCCATCAATTCTGCCTTGTCTGGGCGGACGCTCGCCACCCTCGACCTTCTCAAGAACTTCCTCCTTATACTTGTCATCGATACTAATGTTGAACGCCGCGTCTACGTCTTCAACCGGATCTAAATCCCAACTTGGCACCACCGTGGCGTTCGCCCACTTCCAAACCGTCGCTTCCAAGTCCCCCTTGAACTGCAACACGATGCGCGGGTCGTTGGGATTGACCATAACTTTCGGCAAGACGTATTTGCGATGCGGGTCAATCACTTGAGCGGGCTGACCTTCCCAGGCCACATCATCCAACCATCTACCGCTAGCCAATTCGTAGTTTCGGTGGCGAAGCAGCGCACCCGCACCGGATGGGCGTGCTTCGGCGTCGCGCATTTCAGCGTCTCCACCTTGGTCGCGCTCGGAAGCTTCTGGCGGACGGAACAATTTCAAGTAACGCATGTGCTCGGCGAGATCGTCGTTCTCTTCAGCGCCAGCCGTGACTACCGTCACCGTACCACTCGACGACGCGTCGTCACGCGCTTCACCCCAACGACCAGATGGCTTGGGAGCGACAGCCGAGGCTGTTGCAAGCGAGTCGTCGCCTTGCTCCTCGCGTCTCGGCTTCTTAAAAGCTCCTACGACATCAATCCCTACCGCTGCGAGTCTAAGTTCTTCGTCTTCGTCTGAATCCGCACCCCACATCACCGCGCGCTCCCATTCGGCGTGTTCAATGCCGCTCGTACCACGCGGTGGAACCATGAGCGCTTCCTGCTCGCCGGCGTCAAACGTTCCAACAGCTTCCTCGTCGGCGTCGTAGTCTAAATCCTCATCTTCGCTCAGCTCAGGCGCTAACTCGCGATAACGTGTCACGGGCACATTGGTATCAACTTTGCTAAACCACGTCGCCTCTTCAATTTCATTCGTGTCGTCGTCTGTGCCGCTCTCGGACGCGCTCGTTTCGTCTTCGTCTTCGTCTTCGTCGTCCTCGCGCGCTTTCGCCCGCGCACGCACGCCTCCATCGTCCATGCGTTTACTAGCCATCGACGCCGCATACGAACGACTTTGACCATCGTACAGTAACGACGTAAACTTGAGAATCTCACCAGTCTCGGGCACGTCGAGCGATCGATCTTGCAATTGTCTCAACGCCTCCTCCGCGGCGATCGACGCCACCTTCACGCTCGGTGTGTGCGCCGCAACGCTCACTTTCGGCACCACCACCGATGGTGTCTTCTTCGACCCACTCGCAGTGGATGTCTTTGCCTTTGTGCCTCGTCGTGTACCACCTCGTGTGGGTGTAAACTCGTCGTCATCGTCGTCGTCTTCCCCGCCCTCCTCCATGTCATAGTCCTCCTCATCCTCCTCGTCTTCGACGTCGACGTCGTAGTCATCGTCGTCGTCGTCGCCCGCCGCCACCGCCGTGCGTTGGGGTTGCGTGCGCGTGTCCTCCTCTTCTTCTTCCCCGTCGTCGTCGTCGTCGTCGTCGTAGTCGTCATCCATGGCGTCGTCTCTCCCTCGCGTCGTCGCCACGGTGTGTGGTGCACCCGAACGCACTCACGAATTGAGCGCGCCGAAAATGAGCGAGGCCCGTGTCCTCGGGGTTTAGGCGAACTTGCACGACGACGACGACGTCAGAAGACGACGACGACAGACGCAGGACGTCAGACGACGACGAGGCGATCACGCGCGTGACACGAAGGACGGACGATTTGTACGTACACCACACGCGCGACACGCACCAGCATCGTCGACGACGGACGACGGACGAGGACCGAGGACCGAGTGTTTACACCCACCCCAATCGCGCGACCATCGGCATCGTGTGTTGTAGATAACTCGTGTGCGCTGAACGAGAACGATGTCGACGACGTGCGTGAAGATTTGCCCGTCATGTGCGGGGTGCGGGGTGCGACGTAACGCGTCGTCGTGCGTGAACACGAGATCGATGACTGCGCGAGCGTCAACGTCGACGTCAGGGTCGAGAGTGTTCCCGATCGCGACGCGCGCGACGTCGGGCGACGCGCCGACGTCGAGCGCCTCGGCTGCCGATGACAGACGCACCACGAGTCGACGCGATGCGTTGCTCGCCTTGGGTGCGGCGACGATGACGTTTGGTGGGTTCAACGTGCAGGATGCGTGCGCCGAGCTCGGTCCGAATGATTGCTTGGAATGCGGCGGCCGCGGCGTCGTGGCGTGCGACATGTGCGGCGGTACCGGCAAGTGGAAAGCGTTGAACCGTAAGCGCGCGGCGGATACGTACGAGTTCACAGAGTGCCCGCAATGTTTCGGTCGGGGTATTCGCGTGTGCCCTGTATGCTTTGGTACGGGCGAACGTAACGTCAAGGGATTGTTGCGACGCGCCGAGTCCACCGAGTTGGTGCGGGCGATGCAACGCGGCGAGCTTCGACCAGGAGACGTACAAGAACTCATTAAAGAAGGTCGCGAGATGAAGGGCATGGGTACGTTCGAGTCTGCCCCAGTGGCTCCCGCGGCCCAGCGCGAGTTCCTGTAGGAACGTTCCGTTTCCGCGCGCGCATTTGCATTTATTCAAGCTCACGACAAGCGTTATACACTGGCTATTTTAGAATTTCAATTCACATTTTAGAATTTCAATTCACTTTTGCGTACAGCACGCAGGGGACATGTCACGGCGCACCATCGCAATCGAGAGCATGCCTATCACGTTTCTATCATTACTCGCTACATTATTATCGCTACTGTATAACTTGCTACGCCGCGCCCTCTAGCACGAGCACGTCTTCGGGTTGAATTTTCGCCGGCGCTGGCGGCGGTGGACGCTTGAAAATCGCAGCCGCAGCGCTTTCCGCGCTTCCGCTCATTTTGAAAACAAAAGTTGTGTACAGGTACGCCGCCTCCCATTCCTCATCCGTCATGCTCATGGCTTCATCGCCCATGATTTGCGACCAGAGCGTAGACGCTTTTTCACGCGTCTCCTTTCCAGTCATTTGCGAGTGAACGTAGTCGTGGAAGTTCTGCCACTCCACAAGCTCTAAACCGTACTCGGCGGCGAGTTCTACCCATACGTCTTTCGGCACCATGCATTCGCGACACTTTGTAACCGCATCGGCGAGCGTGAACGTGTATTCGATCCCAAAACCTCCAGTTTCAGTTTTGGGAAACGTCTTTGACTTGAAAGCCTCATCAAACTCTACTTCATACACGGGATTCCAAAACGCCAAACCGTCTGTTTCACGTAGCTTACGCACGAGGACGTTCGAGTCCACGGTCGTTCCTATGAAGTATCCGCCAGGACGCAACATCTTGCACACGTTTCTCAATGCTCGACGAGCGCGTTGCTCAGTCGACAGCGAGTAGTGAATGGCAAACTGACACGAAATGACGTCGAGCGTGCGTACGTGTTCGGGCAACACTGTGGCTAAATCAATCACGAACGCATCGCCAGCGATGAAAATTGCAGGGAAATCATGACGATCAGAGTTGTATCTCGATACCGCATCTCTTCGCACGGATTCTAGAGCGATGTCCACGCCGACGTACTGCCCGACGCCGGCTCTCGCGTACTTTTTTAAATCGCCACCCTTGCCGCACGCTAAATCCATCACCCGATCGTTCGCCTTGACGCGCTGCTGCAACAACGTTGACTTGACCCAGTTGTTCAAACACCGAAGACGGTAAATTGGACTTTGCCGTCGTTGCGCGGTGGTTTGATTCGCTCGACCAGAGTAGTGCTGCGCCACCGCGCGCGCCGCGGCGTCGTCTGTCTCCGTCGTGTTCGCCGCCGCCGCCGCCGCCGCCGTCGTCGTCGGTTCGCCCGTTGTCGTCCGATCGATGTTGTCTTCGTTCACGTCGCGTTCATCATCGCGCGTTCGTTTCCCCATTTTCGCGCCGAGTCCGCTGGAGTGTTCAAGCGCGTCGTTGTGTGCGGTGCCGCGCCATTGTCACGCGCACACACAGACGCACGCGTGCGCGCACGCGACGCCTACGAACGGTCATAGGAGAACGGCAAAGACAATACAACACTCGTGACCATGGCGCCGCGAGGAATGTCCGCAGAGGTACGACGACGCTGTCGCGTCGCACGTCGACGATGCCGTTGCACGTTTGGTGCAGTGATTTCAAAACGAAACGCGCGCGCGTGTAGCGCTGCGCGCGACGCATCGCGTGTTGCTAGATTAATAGACATCGGTCGATCGGACGAACGCCACTAACGTTGTGACACACGTCTTCGTCGCGCGCGTTTGGCGACAGGACAAACGCATCACCGTTTTGGGATTGTTTCACGAATCTCGAGAGCCGTGGTTGTTAAAGGATGTAGAAAAAGCGGCGTCGAAACGCGGGGTTGTTTTCCAGGCTGTGAAAGATGTGGTGCAGCAATTAGTTGATGATGATTTAGTGCATGTCGATAAAGTGGGTTCGTCAAACTGGTACTGGGCATTTCCTGGTGAAGCGTCGGCGAAAGCAAACGGCGCGTTGGCGCGCGCGGAGGAGGCGCGCGACAACGCGCGCGCAGAAATTGCGCAACTTGAAAAGGCGGTAGCGAAAGAAATGAAACAGAATCCGATGACAGATGAGCATAAAGAATTGTCAAGTGCACTCGCTGCGGCTAAATCGGAGAACTCAACATTGAAAAGCGAGTTGGAAAAGTTTTCGAGTTCCGATCCGGCGGTGATTGACGCGATGCGCGACGGTGCCAAGATTGCCAAACAAGCGGCAAACGTCTGGACTGACAACATATTCATGATGAAGAGTTGGGTAGACTCAAAAATGGGAGATAAGGATTCCGTCAAGCAGTTCTTCAAGTCTGAAGGCGACATCAATCTCGACACCTTTGATTATGTCGAATAAAGGCAGGTGAAGCGTGCTCAACGAAAAATGCGATTTCGCGCGCGTGTATATATAGAGTATAGAGTTTGAAACGATTTTATCGTATGTTAATGATGATTGAATATGCTAATGACGAGTAAATGCGCAGGATACTAAAACTTACGCGTGTTCAGTTTGCACGAAGAGCGCACCATTCGGATGAACGCCAGCCTCGACGAGTGACACCGACTCCGCTCGGTCAAACGTGCGCCGAGGGAAGTTTGTTAAGAGCGTATAGTCGCGGCTGTCGAGTTGCTCCAGGGTATCAACAAAGTCGTACACGTCGGAAATCGTGTCGGTGCTATAGAAGCGACGTTCGGCACGCGAACCATCGGGAAGCCGAATGGCGAGCTTTGATACGCCTTCGACTCCTTCTTCTGGCTCTTCGCGCAAGCCTTGCGATTTCATCGCTCGTCTCGTCTCGATGGCTTCTACGCGCGCACGTTCAGCTTCTTCTTCCCTGCGTCTCTCCTCTTCGATGGCGCGCGCTTCAGCTTCAGCTTTTGCGCGCTCAGCTTCGACTTGTGCAGCTTCCGCTTCACGCTCGCGCGCACGCGCGGCATCTTGGGCTAAGGATTGCGCGAGCGCGGCGTCTTGCTCTTCGCGCAGTCGGCGGCTCGCTTGTGCTTCTGCATTTCTCGCGCGCGCTTGATCTAAATTCCCATGTTGCGCCGACAACGCTTCTTCAAACGATGTAATCAAGCCGGTAGTGTCGATGAACCCTTCGCACGACATCACTAAACTCACTTCGCCCGACACTGAAGCTAACAGCGCGACGTATGGATAGGCGCTTGGGCGTACACCCTCGGCGAGCGCGTACACTTCAGCATCGCGCACGTCGCCGCCCCAAGCCACGAAGCGTTCATTCACGTATTCCGTCACTTCACGAGAAGCGAGCACTTGGGCGCAAAACAAATCTGACTCGGGGTGAGAAGGCGAATGCAGATAAACAAAAAGCAATTTCGTTTCGCTCTGCGCAAGACGTAACGCCTCTCTATGCGACATGTGCAAAAAGTGCAAGCCATTACTACCAATGTCGTAAAACGACTCGTTAAACCATTCGGCAAATTCCTTGGCACGAACTTCAAGCGCGGCTTCACGATCGGCGCGCGACAATGTCGCCGTGGCTGGTGTATCAAATCTGCACGCGATTCGCGTCAACACGGCTGAAAGTCTCGCGTACGTCGGAAAAGGCAACACTAACTTCATCAACGCGTCTACGACACCCACCGACAGCTTCACCGCCGCAGCTACTACGCCAAATCCAAGCGTGCTGACGAAACGAAAGGGATTTGGGAAAGAACCCGTTCTTTGAGGTCGTCTCTGTCGCGGAGCGGTCGAGTCGCGTCGTCGCGCCGGCGCCGTCGCGCTCGTTCCATGACGACGACGTAATCCACCTCGATCGCGTGCAATTGACGGCGGCGCTACTTCTGCTGCATCTGCTGCGGTATCAAGCGTGTTCACTCCCAGCGCAACGTCCACCGCACGCTGTAAATCCCACCCGCTCGCCTCAAGTTTCTCTCTGCACGCCACGAGATCTTCCTCCAATCCGAGCACGGCGGCGAGCGTGACGACTTGCTCGTCGCGCTGCATCACCGCATCATCGCCGTGGTCGTGTTCGTCGTCATCGTTCGCCATGTTCGGTACGGCACGCCGTGACGGTACGGCGCGCGTGTTTCTGGCGTCGTGTCGAGTCGTGTCGTAACCACCGCGTGCCTCGTCACCACACCTCTGGGTGCACCACCGTCACTCTCGAACACGCACCGTTCGATACACGCCCCTCAATCAGTCGATGGCGCACGCGTTATCTGCTAAATTTACCCAATCGATCGCCACCCGCGCGCTCGCCAACACCCGCAACACGCGTCACACCGCTCGACTCACCACCGTGCGCCCGATGGCGTCGATTACGATCGTGGATGGCGTGGATTTCACGCACATTGCTCGCGAATTCCGCTGCAAATGGAGCGCTGACAACGACAAGGCGTCTCTCGCGGCTGCGCAAAAGGTGTTGAACAAGCACTTACCGGCGCTCAAGGCTAAGGGTGAAGTCCAACGCACGGTGTGCGGCGGATGCTTAGACTTCAAGGTCAACACGCGATTGTCTGCCGAAGACTTTGGCGCGTGGGAAGCCGCTGGGTTCGCCCCGGAAGCTGAATTCTTGGCTGATCTCGCCAAGATTGACGGTATTACGAACATCGAAACGCAAACGTACACGTTGATGCCGCAGTAAAGACGGTGGCGATGCATGTGTGTGCACGACGTCGCGTGGCGTCGGTTATTCCACACAAAGGCGCGAGCTCGCTTGATAGTCGTTTGTAATCTTCAAATGCTACGATAAATTTAACATGGCGACTGCATGGATGCGATATTCACTACTTTTATGACTACTGTTACTTGAACGCGGCTCATCTGCGCGCTACTCTTTCCTAGGTAGCGTTGCACTGTTGTTGCAAGCACTCGATGAAGAGCTTTTTCACGTCGTCTCTCGTTGGTTTCGCGAGGGACTTGGATGCTAGCTGCAGGAAGTCGCGTTTCCTTCGTCTAAGTTCAGCGAGCGTGAGTACGCGAGAACAACGCAACGTTGGCATACCTGCACCGAATGTATAGGACGAACAAGGATTGCCTCCGTTGGCGCTTACGGCGGCGGAGATGCCGTCGACTATCTCTTGCGTCGCGCGATCCATCTCATGTCGCAAATTCGTGTCTGATAGAGGTGCATTTTGAGTCGCTTTATTGGGCGTCAAAGCTCGTGCACTGTGTCTAATCGCTGAAGCGTCACCTCTCACGTGCGCGCAAATGGCGTCCAGAATGTCGGCTTCATGCGCCGGCGAATCCGTCGCTGGCCGAAACGTGAACAACGGCGAATCCCATCGATTCGACGCCACGGGGTGCTCAAACCTAAAGCACAAATCCTGCAATATCGCATCACTGTATGCATCTTTTTCGCCACTGCGTGCGCTGTTCCACACTTTGATGTCGTCATCCGAAGCGTCGACGTGGACGACGGTGTATCGCGCCGATGCCGCTCGCGCCACGCACCAAAGTTCGTAGCGGAAACCTTTGATGGCGTTCAACGAATCTAAAATCACGCACGGGCCGTTCCTATGCAACGCTCTGTCGCAAGCGCTTCGCAAGCCCCCGCGAGTCATTTTCTCGTGCGTGGCGTTTTCGTAAGCTTGGTTGCGCTTTCCAGCGTTGATGCTCTTTTCATCCACGACGACAACGTCGGCGTTCACGTCCGCACGCATCAGTCGCGCCTTGAGCTTCTCCACAACCATAGTCTTTCCGCTCGCTGGTTTTCCACACAGGACAATCAGACACGGTGCTGGCCGGACGGCAGACGCAGTCGTGCTCGTCGCCATGGAGCCGCCACGCGCTGCATCACTCTCGTCGTCCACGACGTTGAACGCCATATCACGCGAGACGCAGCTCTGCGACGATCGCGTCGACGTGCTTAAATCGAAATCGTTTGTTCGAATTCGCGACGCACACACACAGAGACATGCAACACGCGGCGTGGCGTGCACTGACGCAGGCGTGCGCTGTTTCCTTGACGAAAAAAGTACGCAAACCGTGGGGGCGTCATTGCGCGACTCTTGAAACTACGTCCCCCGAGAACGAGTTCGAGGAAGAAGTGGTGCGCGCACGAAAGAAGTACGTTCGTTGTCCACCCCGTTCGCCTTCGTCGCCGTTCTATCTCGCCCCGCGTGGTGTTTAATAATCCTAACGTCGCAGTCGAATTGCCACGACTCAGCGCCGTCTTGAATAACACCTACAACGATGCTCGTCACGTCCGCGTGACCGAATCCGAATTCGATCCAAGTCGAGGATAAGACTTGGATAGTACACGTGAACACGACGCCATCCACCTCGCCGGCGATCCGGTTCACGTGAACTCGGAATATTTCTTTTCTTTTCTCGCGTGATTCTGTTTGAGTGGTTTTCTTTGCCTCAACGCCGGCGCCGTAACTGACCTTACATTTTCTTTGTGCTTAGCCAATGACAAGTTATGTGTCAGAACCGTATTCATACGCCGACGACGACGCGTATGACGACGACGACGACGACGACGACGACGACGACGACGCGTATGACGACACTGGTCTTCGGCGACAAGCGCTCGCCGTCGATGGATTGCCTGATTTTGATAGCGGCCCACCGATGGATGGCTCCGAATATCTTCGGCGCGTAGCTTATGAGGCGCGACAAATGCCAAATGTCATGCGCGCACAAGTGATTGATGAGCGTGCATATACGTCGGTGACGGAATCGGCGAGCACTCATAGCGTGGTGCGCGATGATGAAGCAGACTTAGCGCCGCCGATTTGGGCGACGCCTCAACGTGAATGGACTCGGCGCACAGTTGGAGACTTTAGCGATTTACGCGTTCGAATAGCACGAACCTTAGCCATGCGCGATAGTGCGCACGATAGCGGCGCTTACCCAGCGAATCATGATCGACGAGGTTGGCAAACGCTCTGCAAAGCTGAACAACGTCCTCCGCTCAGCGCGGTGCTCGCGCTCGACGCTGTGACGTGCGCGTACTTGTTGAGGCACGTTTCATCAAAGTTACACAAGTTTGGATACGAATACAGTGCGAGCGACGCAGGTACTGATAGCAACAGTGAGATTACGCGCCTTACGCGTTGGTTTTTCGCCTTGAGCGCGCGCGTTGAATTACCTCTCGACGCGGAGGTGTCAGCATCGATTCGTTCGGCGATGAGGGGCGCGGCTCGCGCTCGAATGTTGACAACTTCAGAGCGCGACCCTGCGATTCCGCATCTCAATCTAGCAATAGCCATTGGCGGCGATTATTTCAAGCAGTGGAAATCATCTGCCGTCGCGATAGCCGAGTAAGAAATAGAACACCATTACTACGTGTAGGAACTAAATTACGTCGAGTGTACACGCTCGCGCATGGCGCGCCCAGAGACGCTTCTTCCAGTAGCGCATCAATCGATGCATGTCGTTGTGAAAAGGAAGCTATTGGTCAAAAAATGTCATAAAACTCTCTGGAAAGGTGTAAACGATCGTTTTTGGCTCAAGTTGTTGTCCGCGCGTCGCGTTCTGGCTCCGGCGTCGCCGTTCTCGTCCACAAAAAAGACCTAATTTTTAGGGTATGTCGCGTTGTTACCTCTGCGTCATGCGTTGTTACCCGACACTCGATTATTTCTACCCGTAACTTTTGACAGGAAAGCGGAATTGTGGGAGAGGGAAAAGGAAAGGAGTTTCTTTTTGGAACGAGATTGAACGCGATCACATCGTGATCCGCATTTTTTGGCACCACGTTGTACGCGATTACATCGCGAGCCGCATTCACATCTTCGAAGTGCTCCTCGGCGTGGGCGATGACGTCGAGGATAATCGGAACTTGCGGATGATCTGGTGTGAACGCGCGCAGAAATGCATCGCTGTTGCCTGCGCCGCTTCGCATCTTGTTGTGCCCGCGCTGGCTATGTTGGTTGTTACCTGCGATGTCACCGGCGTTGCTGGACCCTTCGCCGTTTTGTTGTTACCTGCGCTGTTACCTGTGTGTGCAGCGTGCGTGTTACCGCCGCCCGCTGTAGCTTGGTTTTTCCCGGCTGCGTTGTTGCCTGTGCCGCTTCGCATCGTGTGCGTGCTGTGCCCGCGCCGCTATGTTGGTTGTTACCTGCGATGTCACCTGCGCGGGTTTTGTTTATTTAGGGTTTTTTTAGGGTTTTTAGGGTTATGTTGAAGGACTGGTCGGTGGCGTCCCCTTTGTCGCCTAGCGGGCGAGTGTCTCCTGAAGAATGCTGTTGCTCGTTAGAGACCCTGTAGAATTTTTGGTCATGTAGCCGCGTAGTGTGCTCGCCTAGGGCTTGTAAAAAGACCTAAAAAATTAGGGTTTAGGAGACTTTTTCGGCGACATCGCCGGTCCGGCGAAAATCAGTCATTTTTCGCGCGCGCGTTCGGACGCTATGCCGTTGGAATTTTCGAGCGCCACTCGGTGTGTGGGTAGACGACACGATTATCTTTCGATGGTTTGTGGTTTCGCGCGCGTGCGGTGCGCGTCGCGTCGTCGGCGCGCCGGCGAGTGCGTCGAAAAATCCGGCCTTAAATAACTACGCAGTCACCCTTTTGACCAATCGTGACTCCACGCACGCAAAAAACGACTGAAAAAACTACGTAGTCACCCTTTTGACCAATCATGACCAGACGAGTTTCAAAATGACTGGAATTATTTGGCATATCTACGTAGTCACCCTTTTTTCCTGGTCGTGATTGGTCGAATTACAAAATGACTGGAATAACTACGCAGTCACCTTTTTGGCCAATCGTGACCAGGCGAACGCGAAAAATGACTGGAATAACTACGCAGTCACCCTTTTGACCAGGTACCGTCGTTCGCGTCCACATGTGTTTTGAAAAGCGCTCGAACGGGCGCCGAAAGTCGTGAAACTCGTCTGGACGAAAGAAAACGTCAAGGCAGAGTGCGCGGCGCGCGCTTAGGGTGCGTTTGGGGCGCGTCGACGCCGTTCGGCGTGCCTTTAGCGTTCTTAGGGTACGCCGTACATTGGTGGCGTCATATTAGGGCTTTTTTCTAGGGTTTAGGGTTTAGGGTTTAGGGTTTAGGGTTTAGGGTTTAGGGTTTAGGGTTTAGGGTTTAGGGTTTAGGGTTTAGGGTTTAGGGTTTAGGGTTTAGGGTTTAGGGTTTAGGG
>Ga0222714_10005030_pt1 | contig 12702 bp, 8 predicted proteins | sample C33_3DmetaG_FD_165048 | JGI IMG/M metagenome (GOLD analysis project Ga0222714, IMG submission 165048) | Estuarine water microbial communities from San Francisco Bay, California, United States - C33_3D | ecosystem: Environmental > Aquatic > Marine > Unclassified | place: USA: California... | reverse complement strand
CGATGTATATAACCATTCGAATATACAACTCATTAGTCTACCATTTTTTCACATATACATAATGTTAACCGAATGTGGTATTGAGACTTGGGATGAATATAATAAATCTTATAAAAACAGTTTAAATAATAATGGATTTTCTAATTTATTACTTTCATTAAATCGAAGACCACATTATCATAGATGTATAATGATGGATTATTTGGCAAAGTATAAAATTTCCGAATCTATTTCTTATACATGGAGTACCGATGAACCAATAATCGGCAATTATAAATTTAAATGGTGGACACCATCTATTAATATGTTTTCAATGGATAGTGATGTTTATAATTGTAAAGATGTATTACATGGAAATCCCGCGTTTCATTTAGTTACAGAATCACAAGTAGATAAAATATCATTTTCTGAAAAAGTATTTAAACCACTATTATCAGGAATTCCATTTTTAGTTTTTGGTGCTCACGGATTTCATAAAAAATTACAAGAATATGGATTTGAATTATACGATGAAATTTTTAACTATTCGTTTGATTTAGTTTTTGATGATAATCACAGAGCGATGGGAATTGCTCAAAATTTTAGTAAATTAAAAAATAAAAATTATCAAGAAATAGTACATTCAATTTATAATAAAGTTGAACGAAACAGAAATCATGCATTGGATATTTTTTATAACAAAAAATTTATACCAAATGAATTGAATGAAATTTTTACAAAATTTATAAAACCTAATAAAGATACTCATAATGTTGTATATACTCGAATAGACGATTATTTAAATTAGAAACTTATATTTATATACTGATAAGGTATATATTATAATGAATGAACTTTCAAAATATTTAGTAGAACAAATACTATTAGAAGAACCTACCCCTATAAAAAAGACAGTTGTCATTTATGTGGGTAGGTTTCAACCTTTCCACAAAGGTCATTATGCAACTTACTCACACTTGGTTAAAAAGTTTGGTAAGGATAATGTATATGTGGGCACCTCAAACAAAGTAGAAAAACCAAAATCCCCATTTAACTTTAAGGAAAAAGTACAAATCATGACCACGATGTTTGGTATTCCATCAAACAAAATACACGAGGTCAAGAATCCTTATGCACCTACTGAAATCTTAAAAAAGTTTAATGAAAAAACTACTGCATTTGTAACCGTAGTTGGACAAAAAGATGCAAGTAGATTAGGTGGTAAATATTTCCAAAAATGGGATGGTAATCCAACCGAAGGATATAAAGATAGAGGATATGTTTATGTTGCACCCGAAGGTGGTGGTGGAGTAAGTGGAACTGAAGTTAGAATTGGTTTGGGTAGTGGTAGTGAAGAACAAAAAAAGAATTTCTTTTTAGATAGAGCATATTCTAAATTCAACAAAACAATATTCAATCTAATCACAAATAAATTACAAGAATCTTGTATTCGATTAACTAAAACCGAAATTGAAGATTTGATTATAGAATCAAATTCAGGATATCTTGGAGGTGCAGGTGATTTTACTGGAGTTGATGATGGACCAAATGTATTTTTACCAAGTTTCAAGGCTTTTAATTATATAAATGCAGAACGAGCAAAAGTATGGGGTTGGGAAGTAATACAAAAATTTTTAGAAGATGATTTTAGTGGTAATTGGATAGCCTATCCTGAAGGACCGGTAAATGCAGTTTCATTCTTCCCAGCGGGTGTAATTGGTAAAACAACATCAACAAACCAAGTGGATATCTATGTTAAAGGTGCCTATGATGAGTGGTATAAACACGCAACTCGTAAAGCAGCACTGATGGGTTGGGCAGTAGTAGATTCTCAATTAGATAAAGATGATTATTTAGCAACCCAAGGTTCTATTGGTGATGAAAAATTAAAAAAAGAATTTGATAAACAATTTTGGAACAACCACCTTGAAGAAGCAATTACACTACCGGTAGAAATTGGTGATACTTTATTAATGGGTAAATTTAAAAACAAAAAAGTTGTTGTTAAAACTATTGGTAAAGATGAACATGGAATGCCAACTATCAATGGTAAGAAAGTTGTAACTTTTAGATTAGTAAAAGAAGGTAAACAAGTTTTCTTTGAAGATGAAAAGGAAGATGAAAAATATACTCACATAGGGTATGGTAAGTATAAAGAAAAAGGTAAGGAAAAGGATACTAATTCACCTACCTTTAAAAAAGATGATACTGGAAAATATGTTCCAATGGATGGTGGTGATAAATCACAACAACAAGAACCACAAGGTAAATCTTTAACAAAGGGTTCTGCCGGTGATTCGTATCAAACGCAATTACCTGATAATGACCCTGCAAAAAAATCAAAACCTAAACAAGGTGATTGGACAAAAGGTAAAGATGGTTGGGAAATTCTTGATGATGATAGAGCAAAAGTAGAAAAGATACGAGATTATTCTGATAAAGAATATGAAGAAGAAACTGGTGAATATTTTGAAAATGATGTAACTCAAAAAGTTGCACCAAATGCGTTCAAGGATGAGAATGATATGATTCAGAAAATGAAAGCAGCCAAACCAATATTTCTTTCATCTGAAGATATGCAAAATATGAGTAATACCGATGTTGGTGATATTCTTGCTGCAAGTGAAGAGGGTGGTAAAGATGCAATGTTGGCATTGGGAAAAGAAAGAGCACAAGAATATGGTAAGGATTGGGATAGATTAGAAAAAGGTATAGCCTCTAATTCAGAAGTTCCTGCTCCAATGGCATTAAGAGATAAAAATGGTAATTTACATTTACTTGCAGGAAATACTCGTATGATGTCATTTACTGCTAGTGGTAAAAAGTTACCTGTAAAAGTAATTGATTATGATGGTGAATTTAATTACGAAGAAGATACAAATGAATCAATCAATGAGATTGCAGGAACTGAAATCAAGTGTGAGATATGTAATCACCAATGGGAAATTGAAGTAGGAGATGAACATCCATATTTGTGTCATGATTGTGGTTGGGATTCACAACATCAAGAATATGATTTAGGTGAACTTGAAGATTGGGAAGATGAACAATTAGATGAGGCCCTAACTCAAGCACAAAGAGCAGCAAGAAGATGGTCATTTGAAAAAAATAGAAAAATAATCAATATCAAAAAAGATAGAACTAGAATTCGTAAGAAAGCATATTCAGTTCTTTATAAAAGGGCCTACAAACTTGCATATCTTTATGTAAGAAAAGAATGGACTGGTAGATTGTTTGGAACTAAACCATATAATGAGTTATCTTTACCACAAAAGACAAGAGTTTCTCAAATGGTTCAAAAGAAAAAAAGAAAAATTCTTAAATTGGCAAAGTTTAGATTTTTCCCTGCTTTAAAACAAAAAGAAGCGGATAGATTTAAACAACAAAAACAATATCCAAGTAATTTAACTTTTAATGTTCCAACAAATGAAATGAGTATGTCTCAATTAAAATCAGTTGAGAGATATGCAGAAAAACAATTATCACCAGAAGATATTGAATTTAGTAATCATTTCTTTGATAGATTAAATGACCCAAGAAATGGTAAAGAAATATCTGATGCAGAATTAACTGGATTCTTTAAAAGATTATCAAGACACAAAAAACAATTTAAAGATTTCTTGGAGAAATATAAGCAAATTGTTGTTAAGGATAAACGATACGATATTAACATTCCATTTGTAAAAACTGCAAATCAAATCATTGCAAAAACGGTAATGAGAAAAGATGATTTTAAAACATCATCACCAACTTTTGCATTTGAAGGAGAAGAAATACCAGGTGGATTATCAAAGGGAATGACTTTAAGAGATATTGCTGATAAACACGAAGTTTCTTTTGAAGAATTAAAGAACCAAGCAGAGAAGGGTGTTAAAGTAGAAATGGAACACACTTCAGATATTAATGTGGCTTATGAAATTGCAAAAGACCACTTATTTGAAGACCCTAAATACTATGATAAACTTGCTACAATAGAAGAACTCGCTCCTCATGGATATCCTGACCAAGAGTGGATGGATAATCATGAAAAGGAAATGAAAAGTTTGAGAAAACAACTTGATGCAATTCATAAAAAAACTTATGAAATTAAAGAGGCAAGTTCACAAGATATTATTAAAGATTTGGATAAAGTAAAAAATGATTTACTTAAACAAGTAGATGTGTTGGTTGCAAAAAAGAAAAAACTTTATTCTAATATGGATATTGAATCTCCAATGAGTGCAGATGAAAAGAAGTTAGATAAAGATATTGCAGATTTATTTTCTAAAATCAATCAATTGGTTCTTCAAAAAAGAAGTTTAAAAAAATAAGGTAAATAAAATGATACGATTACAAAAAATATTAAACGAAGTTCTTCTTAAAGAAGGTGGTGCGTATGGACACATGAATCACCCTTTTGATACTGAAATCAATTTAACTTTTGGACAACTAAAAGATATTGTTAATCGTGCATTAGATGGAAAATTAGAACTTGCAAGAGAAAAAACCGATGGACAGGCACTTGCAATCTCATGGGTAGGTGGAAGATTAGTTGCAGCTCGTAATAAAGGACACTTGAAAAACAAAGGTGCAAATGCATTAGATATAAAAGGTGTTGCAGATAAGTTTAGTGGTAGAGGAGAATTGGAAAAAGCGTATAATTTTGCAATGAAAGACCTTACATCTGCTATAAAATCACTTTCTGAACCTCAAAGACAGAAGATTTTTAAGGATGGTGCATGTTTCATGAACCTTGAAGTGATTTATCCAACATCAGTCAATGTAATTCCTTACGGTCAAGCACTATTAGTGTTTCATGGAACGATGGAATACAACGAAGCAGGTGAGGCAATTGGTGAAAATCAAGGAGCAGCAAGAATTTTGGCAGGTATGATTAAACAAGTGAACAAAAATGTTCAAGATAGTTACACAATTCAAGGTCCACCTGTACTTTCTTTACCTAAAAAACAAGAATTATCATCACAAAAACCAAAATTCATTTCACAAATTTCTAAATTACAATCAGAATTCGGTTTAAAGGATACTGATGGGGTTGCAGAATACCATCAAGCATGGTGGAGTAACTTTGTAGATAAGAAATCACCATCATCTTTGGATAATAAAACCAAAATGGGGTTAGTTAAGAGATGGGCATTTGGTGATAAAGGATTTAGAATAGATAATAAAAACATAACTGATGAGAAAGTGTTAAATTGGGCACTAAAAACTGATAAAGAAGACCAAGCAAAAATCACAAAACAAAATTTGATGAAATTTGAGGATATTTTCTTGGGAGTTGGTGCAGAAGTTTTACAATTTACATCATCGGTATTGACAGTAAACCCTGATTCTGCAATTAGGGATATGAAAAAGAGATTAGACCAAACAATTAAAGATGTTCAGAAATCAGGAGACCCTAAAAAGATTGAAAAATTGAAATTAGAGTTAAGAAGATTACAAGCAATTGGTGGTCCTGATAAAATTGTACCAAATGAAGGTATTGTTTTTGTATATAATGGAAATACTTTCAAATTAACCGGTGCTTTTGCATCTCTAAACCAACTTTTAGGAATTTTTTACTCATAATTTAGTTTGTATATATTTATATACAATAATATAACCTAATATATAACAATGGGTAAGGAATTTCAAAGAAAGTATATGCACCCAACTCGTAGAAAGTTGGTTGATATGATTAAAACCGGTGAGTATGATAAAAATACTCAAATTGGATGGACTAAAGCAAAAGAAAATCACAATGTTGGTGATATTTGGGAAGATGAGTTCTATCGTTACGAACAAAAACAAGGATATGTTATAAAAACGGGTAAAAACCACGAGGCACTTCAGGAAATTAGAAAATACCTATCCGATAAGAAGGAATGTAGTAACCCAAGTTGTAAAAAAATCAAAAAAACTGAAAATGATGTAAAGTTAATCAAAAAAACTGGTTATTGCATCAATTGTATTGCAGATATTGAACACAATTTCAGAACTGCAGGAATTTGGAGAGAGTATGAAGATTTTAGAATCTATACTCGTATGATTGTAGAAGGTAAAATTAAATTAGATGAATTAAAACACTCTTTAACCGAATTAAAACCTTATTACGAGTTTGTAAACGAAGATGGTACAATCGAAAAGTGGAGTTTACCAAAACCCATCGATGAGATGACGGCCGAGATGCAAGAAATGATTGATAACGGTGAAAAAGAAATAGAAGGTATTGTTGAAAAAAGAAATCAAGCATTTGAAGTTATATGTGAACACAAATTAGAACACTATTTATAATAAAAATAGTAAAAGGAGTTGTTTATGAAAAAGGATAGAATATCCTCACTTCTATTGTTTGTATTAATATGTTTGGTTGGTTATAACATATTTTTTACGAAACAATTAAGAACCGATGTAGAATCTTACAATCACAAAATCGATTCAATACAAAACGATATTGATTCAGTTATGATTGTTAATAAAGAATTAGATGAACATATTAATAAAATCCATGGGGAAGTTACCATATTGGATAATAATATTGATAGGGTTCAAGCAAACATTAAAAACATAAAGGTAGAAACAAATGAAAAAGTTAATGCTGTTAATGAGTTTAGTTTTAGTGACTTACTCAAGTTTTTCACAGACCGTTACGAATCAGAATCCGATTCAAGCGGACACGATAGTTCCTCTAAAAGTTCCAACCGCTAAATTAGTAATAAAGGATTTACTAAAAGGTGATGGTGCAATTATAGAATTGGAAGAATTACAAAAAGTTATTATTTTAACCAATGAAAAAATTGCGTTAAAGGATACTATTATTTATACTCTTAATTCTAAAATTACAAATTTAGATTATATTATAAAACAAAAAGAAGAACAATTTAAATTAGAAAGAGAAAAATCTGAATCTTTACTAAAAGAAATAAAAGCAGAGAGAAGAAAAACTTTCTTATATAAAGTTGGGACTTATGTTGGTTTAGTTGCAACCGGAGTATTACTTGTAAAATAATAAATGAATGGCAACATTAAAAGATATAATAAAATTAGAGTATCAGAAATGTGCTTCAGACCCCATACACTTCATGAAGAAGTATTGTATGATTCAACATCCGGTTCGAGGTAAAATTCCATTTCATTTATATAATTTCCAAGAGAGAACTCTTACTGAATTTAAAGACCATCGTTTTAATATTGTTTTAAAATCCCGTCAAACGGGTATATCAACTTTGGTTGCAGGATTTTCACTTTGGAAAATGTTATTCAACCAAGATTTCAATGTGTTGGTAATTGCAACCAAACAGGAGGTTGCTAAGAACCTTGTAACGAAGGTTCGAGTTATGAACCAATACTTACCCTCGTGGTTAAAACAAACCACAGTAGAGGACAATAAACTATCCTTACGATATGCAAATGGTTCTCAAATTAAAGCAACATCATCTTCAGGTGATGCAGGACGTTCTGAAGCCCTATCCTTACTTGTATTTGATGAGGCAGCCTTCATTGATAACATTGAAGAAATTTGGATATCCGCACAATCAACCCTATCTACCGGTGGTAATTCTATTATCTTATCTACTCCAAATGGTGTGGGTAATTTCTTTCATAGAACATGGGTAGGTGCAGAAGATGGTAGTAACGCATTCAACACAATTCGATTACATTGGTCAGTTCATCCTGAACGAAACCAAAGTTGGAGAGATGAACAAGAAGTTCTATTAGGACCAAAGGGTGCAGCACAAGAATGTGATTGTGATTTCGTTTCTTCAGGTGATACCGTAATTGACCCACAACTTCTTATGTTCTATAAAGAAACTTATGTTCAAGAACCATTGGAAAAAACTTGGGTTGACCACAACCTTTGGAAATGGGAATATCCAAATTACCAAAAAGGATATATGGTAGTTGCTGACGTTGCCCGAGGCGATGGTGGAGATTACTCGGCGTGTCATGTGTTTGATGTGGAAACAGCAACACAAGTAGCGGAATACAAAGGAAAAATGGATACCAAAGATTTTGGTAATTTCCTTGTGGCTCTTGCAACCGAATATAATGAGGCATTACTTGTAATTGAAAACGCTAACATTGGTTGGGCAGTAATTCAACAAGTAATTGATAGGGGATATCGAAACTTATTCTACATGAGTAAAGATTTAAAATATGTAGATGTAGAACATCAGTTACACAATCGTTATCGTGCAGAAGAAAGAGGTATGGTTGCAGGATTCTCCACAACAATGAAAACAAGACCTCTAATCATTTCTAAATTAGAACAATATATCAGAGAAAAAGAAGTAACAATTCGTTCCAATCGTTGTATTGAAGAATTATTTACTTTTATTTGGAATGGTAATCGTGCAGAAGCAATGAGAGGTTATAATGATGACCTTATAATGTCATTAGGAATTGCTTTATGGGTTAGGGATACTGCTTTAAGATTAAGACAAGAAGGTGTGGATTTAACTAAAAGAACTCTTGGCGGAATCCAACAGCATTCATTTACATTAGATGGTTTCGGGGGCAATTCTTCTATGGATTCCAATCCTTGGTCAATGAAGGTTGGTGATTCCGATGAAGATTTAACTTGGTTAATTAAATAACTATATATTTATATTGTATGGGGGAAACTACTATGATAAAATTAACAAACTTACTTAAAGAAGATGATTTAGATAGATATTCGCCGGGTAGAGTACCTGATGATAAAACTGACCAACCTGAATGGAATCTATTAGATTACGATGAGTTGGATGTTGAAGAAGATGATGAAGAGGAGTTTTTAGATTTCTTAAAATCATACACTTCAGAAATGAATGAATCTAAATCTATTAGAGAAGCAGAATACCAAGGTAGAGAAGTAAAACTTGGCAAACCGATGCAAGGTGATGTTAAGAAATTCAAGGTATATGTAAAAAATCCACAAGGAAATGTTGTAAAAGTAAACTTCGGTGCAAAAGGGATGAACATTAAAAAGAACAATCCTGAAAGAAGAGCATCTTTTAGAGCAAGACACAATTGTGATAATCCAGGACCAAGACACATGGCAAGGTATTGGAGTTGTAGAAAGTGGTAAAGAAAAAATAATAAAGGTTATAATATAAATTAGGAAACAAATGGCAGATACTTCATTTTTTGGTAGATTATCCAAACTCTTTTCAGCAAAGGCAATTGTTACTGTCGATGATAAGGGTAGAAGAAGGGTAGTTGATACTGATGAAAGACAACAAACGAACTTATCATCGTTAAGGGATAGATACACTAAGTTGCAGAAATCCTTTTACGAACAAGCAGGTGGTGCTCAATCAATGGCGTACCAACAAGTTCGTAGAGAAGTTTTTCGTGATTACGATGCAATGGACCAAGACCCAATTATTGCATCTGCATTAGATATCTATGCTGATGAATCTACACTTAAAAATGAATTCGGAACAATTCTATCAGTTCGTTCTGATAACAACCGAGTTCAAGAATCATTAGATAACTTATTTTACGATATTCTTAACATCGAGTTCAACTTATGGCCTTGGGTAAGAAATATGTGTAAGTATGGTGATTTCTTTTTAGGTTTAGAAATTGCAGAAGGTAAAGGTATTGTGAATGTTACCCCACATTCAGTTTATAATACCGAACGATTGGAAATGATGGACCCAATGAATCCGAACTCAGTTAAATTTAGAGTTACTGAAGACCCAAATGGTAAAATGGAATATGATAACTTTGAAATGGCACATTTCAGATTATTATCAGATACCAACTGGTTACCTTATGGTAAATCTATGATAGAGAATGGTAGAAGATTGTGGAAACAATTATCTCTTATGGAAGATGCTATGTTGATTCATAGAATCATGAGAGCACCTGAAAAGAGAGTTTTCAAAATTGATATTGGTAATATTCCACCACAAGAAGTTGATAATTACATGCAACGAATTATTAATAAAATGAAGAAAGTTCCTTTTATTGATAAGAATAGTGGTGAGTATAACTTAAAATATAATATGCAAAATCTAACCGAAGATTTCTTCTTACCAGTTCGTGGTGGAGATAGTGGAACTTCAATTGAAAACATTTCAGGTTTAGATTATGCTGCAACTGAAGATATTCAGTATTTAAAAAACAAATTATTTGCTGCTCTAAAAATTCCAAAAGCATATTTGGGATATGATGAGAATGTAAATGGTAAAGCAACTCTTGCTGCAGAAGATGTAAGATTCGCAAGAACAATCGAAAGAATCCAAAGAACAATTATATCAGAATTATCTAAGATCGCGATTGTTCACTTATACTCACAAGGAATTCAGGATGTTGAAATGACAAATTTTGAATTGAACTTGATTAACCCATCTACAATTTACGAACAAGAACGAGTAAACCTTTGGTCAGAAAAAGTTAGATTAGCACAAGATATTGCTGGTTTAAATATGTTATCTAAAGATTGGGTTTACGAAAACATCTTTAAAATGGCAGATGGTGAACAAGATGTTCAACGAGTTAAAATCATTAATGATATTAAGGATAGATTCAGATATCGTTCTATTGAAGACCAAGGTAATGACCCTGCTATTCAAGATGAACCTGAAGATGTTGAAGAATCACTTAATAATATTAAAAGTGAATTAGAATCTACTAAAGATAAAGGAGGTAGACCACCTGAAGGTAATACTTATGGTAAAGATAAATCACCATTTGGTAGAGACCCCCTTGGAGATAAGGAAAATCACAATGCTCTAAAACATCGAACTTCAGAACAAAAAGCATTAAAAATGATTAATGGTATTTCTGCAAAAAGGAAGTTTTTACACGAAACAAAAGGTATGTTAGATGAATCTAATATCCTTGAAAACGAATAAAATTAAACAAACATAAAAATATTTATATTTATATAAGAGTTTTAGAGTATATCAAAATAAGGATTTGAGTAAATATGAAAAAAATAAAACATTCAAAGTTCAAAAATACGGGTTTTCTATTCGAACTATTGACCCGTCAAATAACTTTAGAGATTTTAAATAACTCTCAAGAAAAGGCTAAAAAAATTGTGGCCGAATTCTTTGGCAATGGAACAGAGTTGTCTAAGGAACTTAGATTATACAAACTTTTAATAGAAGAAAAGTATAATACGGAATCAAAGGCTGAAAAGTTTATTGATGCAATTTTAGATGCAAGAACAAAACTTGACGAACAAAAGTTAATTAAAGAAAAATATAATTTAGTAAAATCAATCAAAGAAAACTTTGAAATTGATACTTTTTTAACTTCACCGGTAACTAATTATCGTGTTTTAGCTTCTATTCATAAATTGTTTGAAGCAAAAAAATCTGATATTTCAGATATAAAAGATATATTCGATTCTAAACTCACAATCGTTGAACACATATCAACATCAACTCCTACTTTAAAACAAAAAGAAGATAAACTTGTTGAAGAATATAAAAAACAAGAAAAAGATTTAAGATTACTTACTTATAAAATTCTTGTTGAGACCTTTAACAAAAAATATACAAACTTAAATGATGACCAAAAATCTCTTTTAAGAGAATACATTAATAATGTAACTAATACATCCAAGTTTGGTGATTACTACACAGCTCAATTAAAATCAGTTGTAACTGAATTGCATTCCATCTATACAAAAATGGAAGATAAGATTACAAAAATTAAATTGAAAGAAACTATTAATGTTTTGAAATCACAAAAAATTGGTAAAAAAGTTACTGATGAACAAGTTTCTTCATTAATGTTAGCATACGAACTTATAAAGGAGATAAAGAATGTTAAAAAAAGAATCTCTTAAATCATACATCGAAGAACTTGTTCAAGAAGTTGAAAAGGAGTTAGAAGAAGCCAATGTGACAGGTAATGTCGATGGTTATCAAACTCCTCATGCTTTTTCTCGTAAATCTGATAAAGAAAGAAGAAAAAAGAATGCAACTCAATTAGGATATTCACTTGTTGATAATGATGTAGATAATATTACCGAGGCCGCAAGTAAAGAGGCAATGGGAATTGCTGCATTTACTGGAACACGAGGTGATGCCGTTCAAAACTTTATTGATACAAATAAACTCAACTCCAAAAAACTTTTTAGATTTATAGAAAAAGGAAAACTTTCTGATAGGATGGACTTGGTAACTGCAATTGCTGGAAAACCAGGTAATCCTATTCAAAAGAAAATGATTAAGATGTTTGGTGAATCAGTAACCGAGGGACAAAAAAGATTCAAAAGACAAGATGGTATTGGTAAAGCAAAATATACTATCTCTTACCACGATGGAAAAAAGAAACACAAAGATGGTAGTGATTTCTTTGATATAAAAATCTTTAACAACAAAAAAGATTTAAGTGATTTTGTTGGTTCACTTGTAAAACAAGGATACACACTAACAAATGAATCAGTAAACGAAGATATTGAACCACAAACTAAAAAGATTGCATACTTCACAGGTACAAGACCTGAGGCAGTTAAAGATTTTGTGTCTAAACATGGATTGAATATTACTAAACTTCTTAAATATGTTGAGAAGGGTGGATTGCCTCAAAGAATGGAATTAGTTTCTGCTCTTGCTGGTAGGCCAAACAATCCTGTTCAAAAGAAAATTATCAAAATGTTTGGTGAATCAGTAAACGAAGCAATGAACCCATCACAAGTTCGTTCAGCAATCTCAAAAGTTAAAAAAGAACTAATGAGAAAGTGGAAACAAAAAGGTGGATATGAAAACTTTGGACAAAAAGAACTTTCTCAGATGAAAG
>Ga0222714_10005029_pt1 | contig 12703 bp, 9 predicted proteins | sample C33_3DmetaG_FD_165048 | JGI IMG/M metagenome (GOLD analysis project Ga0222714, IMG submission 165048) | Estuarine water microbial communities from San Francisco Bay, California, United States - C33_3D | ecosystem: Environmental > Aquatic > Marine > Unclassified | place: USA: California... | reverse complement strand
AAATAATAGGAATATATTCTCCATTTTCGTCTCTGTGCATTATTCCAACGCAACACAGAGATGTTTCAGCATCCCACAACCGATTACTATCTGTATCCCAAAACATTTTCCAACCGTAAAATGTTGTATATTCTCCATTAAGCTCAGTGAAAATCATCTTTTCGGTCATATCATAATCTCTGTCATTTTTTTCTTTTTCTTCATCATACATTTCTTTGAGACTACTGTAATGGTTCTTGTAATGATTGGGATGCGAAGAATCCAACCGTTCATCATAATCGCTCCCACCACCCCCTCCCCGTTTTAGAAATGTAACAAGGTCATCGTGAATATCTTTCGGAAGATTACAAGATGGTTTAACTAATTGGTATTTACAAACTTGTCGGTATTCGTCCATAGACACCTGTCTAAGATTAAGTTTATCACAACAAGGGAGTCCCAAAGTGGGATGGGCGTTTAGCTGATAGTGTGTTTTCCCATCAATATAAGTGTATTCGCATATCCCCCCGTTATTAAGGGGATCGTGCCAGTTCAAATTGTGACACTGGCAGACGAGTCCAACAAATCCCCTTGGTGTGGTTGGGATTTCTTGGACTTCTTGGTGTTCACCAGCTTTTGTGAAAGATACCTGAACACCCTCATCTGATCGTGAAACGTGAGTTTTGGAAAAGGACATATATATATATCCTATATATCCTATATGTTTGAGAGTTAGTTCAACTAACTACTGGTAGGAATCAAATTCAAGTAATTGCTTATAAATGAAGAACTTTTATCACTCCAATCTTCCGATAAGATATTTATCTTGTATTCTTTCTGAAATGTTGCATAAAAAATTTATCAGAGTTTATTCCTATGTGAAAAGATCATCTATGTGCTCAATCTTGGTCCCTGTCTCTCCTAGTCCTGGTCCATCTATACATCGTAGATCTTCTATCAGTTGTTCATATGGTCCCTTATCAAAGATAGGAGTTTGTGGAAACCTGTATCCATCTTCACACGGACCACTCGGAACACCCCTATTCCTTTCTTGTATGATCTTGTTCTCTTTGTAGAAAAGGAAGAATCTCCCGGGATGAATGCCCTCGTACCACTGACTTACATAAAATCTCCTTTTTGGATTAACGTAGTAGTATGAGGGAGCGCCCGCTTCCCAAGTTTTCCATAGGTTCTTTGTGTATTCATTGCTATAGGAAGGGGATGAGTTTCTAATTTTAAGTCTATGTTGGTGTCTTTCTTGATCTTCTTCGGCTCCAAACTTACACCAGTCCACAACCTTCTTCTTTCTTTCTTCTATTGAGCGTAATCTCCATTCTTTCTTGAACTCTATTGTATTTTGAATGCGCGAGCGAAATACATCAAATCGTTTCTTTCCCCGATCCTTATCATTTGGAACAAAGAACTTAAATGGTGGATTGTGAAGTTTAGGCATCCTAACTAATGATGGAGAATTGGTGATCCAATAACTCTTCGCTTCTCTCAAAGAAAACTCTTCGTGAATCTTTTTCGTCATCTTCATCATCCTTGACACAACATCTCCTGGGAGACCCCAGGTGACCAAGCACAAGAAAGTATTGATTTCCCAAGAGGTAATGTAAGTCATGTCTCTCTTAGTTTGTTTTAAGAGAAACAACATTGAATACATCAAATTCATAAAAGGACTATATCAATATCGTAAAAAAAATGCCTTCACAATGAAGGACTTTAAAGACGCTAGTGACGGGATTCGAACCCGCGTGTCCTCCTTTCGAAGAACCGACCTCCCAGGGACACCATACATTTCCATACTTCCTGAATACATTAACACCCGTCTCAGAGCATCTCCCCACCAATACAAGATCAAGCAACTCTTTACAAATTACCTATTCAAGGCGTCCCAAGAACAAGTCAAAAGCTTAGAGAGACCATCCTTTGTACGGGAGGCATATCAAAGACCGAAGTCCTCGATTTCATGTAATCATTCAGTTAGGTTGCTACAGGTGAATAATTTGATCGGGTGACACCAACACACTCTCCACTAGCAGATTGCCTCAAATGAGGACTTTATACTTCGGGCGAGATTCGAACTCGCTAGGTCCGCCGAAGTTTGTGTCACATGTGGGATTCGAACCCACGACCACTTGATTAAAAGTCAAGCGCTCTACCAACTGAGCTAATGTGACAAGTGCCGAACCCTGGACTCGAACCAGGAACCTCCGGATGAAAAGTCCGGCGCTCTAACCACGTCCACAGGTGAAAAGCCTGTGTTTGCCCGAAGGCGACTTGAGCTAGATCAGCTTGTTTGCGAATTACATAGTGGGCGCAGGAAGGTGTTTAAAAGAACAGGGGTAAAGAGTACCTGTCAAGCCCTAGGGTAATTCGCGGTGTTCCATGTGGGATTTGAACCCACGTCCACGATTAATTATTGATGCTTATGTGACCCAAGCACCAATAATTAACGAAATCGCGCTCTACCAACTGAGCTAATGGAACAGAAGTGTCACATATGGGAATCGAACCCATGACCACTTGATTAAAAGTCAAGCGCTCTACCAACTGAGCTAATGTGACTGAAATTCGTAGGGGGAATTGAACCCCGTTCTCCACACTTACCATTAACCCCCATAGATAGTCTTTTGATAATAGAGCAGGTTCGCGAGCACCTGATATCAACTAAAACCATCTTAAGGAATTAACAATAGTGCTTCGAAGACGCCCCCAGGGACGTCGACTTGACCACAAAGTTATGCTACGAATAATGCCTCTAATGAGGACTTTGGCTACTCTACCGAGATAGGGTCATTACGGAATATCTTCCCGGTAAAGTGTCTGTGACGGGACTCGAACCCGCGACCACCCAGTTAAAAGCCAAGCGCTCTACCATCTGAGCTACACAGACAAGATTTCACATCTGGGACTCGAACCCAGGACTCCGCAGGAAGAAACCCACGGGGATCTACCATCTGATACCTAATGTGAATAGTGCCGACCCGCGGACTCGAACCGCGAACCTCCGGATTAAAAGTCCGGCGCTCTAACCACGTCCAAGGATTAAAAGTCCTTGTTTGCCTAATGGCGACTTGAGCTAGATCAGCAGATATCTATACTAAATTCTACACTATCCTACACTATATTGTGATCATTGCCTGACAATTTTAGCGACGCTGATTGCAAGAAGATCCTCCGGGCTGCTTCAGATGACCTCGCTTGCGAATCTTCTGATTATGACCACTCACCTTATTCATCTTCTTAGACTGCCGCATTAGCCTCTGATTAGCACTCTGAACCGATGGATGATTCTTTTCACAATAAGGATATACAATAATCTCAATCTGACCATATGATTCGTATGTGTAGTTCACCATTTTGATGGTCGGCTCTGTTTCCTTTATATGCTTTTTATTCTAGAAAACAGAATCAAATTTAAAGTTTTTGATTTTTTAGGAACATAGTTTAAGAATGTCTTCTAGTTCCCAAACTGATATATTCTTTGATTTATTGTACCAGAAGTATCTCTGAGCTCTTTGAGACCATCCTCTTTGCCACCCCCATCCTGCCATTGTACCAATGTTTTCTGGTTTCTTAATCTGAATAGATTCCATCTTCTCGTTTTTTATTAAGAAAGGTTTACGTTGTAAATCAAATTTAAGTTAAGAGTAATATTTTTAATCATATTTAAAGAAGTCTATCTAATATTTTAATAAAAATATAGATGATTTTGAGGATTCAGTTTTATTTATATTTTCTAATTATTTAGAATTTAATTTAGTATTTCATTTAATTTCATTGCAGCACCATAACTAATATTATCTTCATTTTCTTTTAACCATATTTTTATCTTTTCTATTTTATCTTCTGATGTAATCTCTTTATGTTTGGGTTTTAAGTGCGGATATAGTGTATACATTATTTCAACCCACTTTTTATCTGATTCTTTTGTATGATATGGAAAATCATATGGTTCTCCATATATACCATCTCTTTTCCATAATTGATCAGGGATCCATACGTGCGGCGACTTAAACCTTTTATCTGGTTCATAACATCTTTTACAAAAACCATCTTTGTATACTTTTTTTGAGCATCTTTCAAATCCATACCAACCTTTAATTTGTTCCCCTTTGTATATAATTCCCGATACTTTTATACACCGGTTGGCCTTACACGTTTCCATAATAATTAAAATTTAATATTAACTATAAAAAATCAAATTTTTACTATTTAAAGAAAATCTTTTAAAATAAAAAAAAAATGTACCCCATGTGGGACTCGAACCCACAACCCTCAGATTAGAAGTCTGATGCGCTATCCAATTACGCCAATGGGGCTTTGTCACGAGTGGGACTTGAACCCACGACCACACGGTTAAAAGCCGTGCGCTCTAAACCAACTGAGCTACCGTGACATTTGCTTATTCCCTAAAATAAGACTTTGATGCTAGAGGTGGGATTTGAACCCACGAAGCGTGACGCAAGCGATCTTAAGTCGCTCCCCTTTGACCAGACTCGGGAACCCTAGCATAATAAGGTATTGAACCTTTAACGATAAGATACTTTTCCTTACCGAGTTTGTTCAGGTAACTACACCTTCTCCTCCAGCTGGGCTCGAACCAGCGACCTATCGGTTAACAGCCGAGCGCTCTGCCAACTGAGCTATAGAGGAATGTGTCGTATGTGGGACTTGAACCCACGGCCACAAGATTAAAAGTCTTGCGCTCTACCAACTGAGCTAATACGACTATTTGTGATAATCATAGTGTAATCTGGAGTGATAATTAATCTGAATATGTCAACTATTAATTAACATATCAGATTAATTCTTAATATTTCAAGAAAGTACCTGTCTACTTAGGAGTTATCACAAAATGTTCCATACGGGGCTCGAACCCGTGACCTCGGGCTCATAAGACCCGCACTCTAACCAACTGAGCTAATGGAACATATTTGTCTTGAGTGGGACTTGAACCCACGACCACACGGTTAAAAGCCGTGCGCTCTAACCAACTGAGCTACCAAGACTTATTAGGTTTCGCCGGGAATTGAACCCAGATCATAGGATTCAAAGTCCTATATGCTAACCAATTACACCACGAAACCTTCCCACACCGGGACTCGAACCCGGGTCGGCTGGGTGAAAACCAGCTATCCTAACCATCTAGACTATATGGGATAATTTACTATAAAGAGAGATACTTTTTCTCCCTATTGTCAGAGGTGGGATTTGAACCCACGAAGCGTGTCGCAAGCGATCTTAAGTCGCTCCCCTTTGACCTGACTCGGGAACCCTGACTTTTTCTACTACATATCTACTACTCTAGATATGCTTAAGTAGTTTTAATTTGGAATCAAATTTTTATTTATTTATTTTTTAAGAACACATTCCTTCATATATATACATATAAAATAATTTTTAAGTAGTTTAAATTTGATTCTGTTTTATGTATAGTTTTTATAAAACTTTAAGAATACTTTATATACAGGAATACTTTAAATTATCTTTCATTTAGCATTTTCACTGTTACTTGGTTCTCTTATCTTTATTAGTGTCAAACTCGCAGTACTCTCACAACAGTATGAGCTTTCAGACACACGGTCTAAAGGAACCCAATATTCAAGTGGTATCCGGTAATGTAGGGAAGATCGACTCTTATGGCGAAGAAGTTCCTATTTCACTTAGCCCTGGTTCACCTGTTCCATCTCCTATGGATGAATCTAAGAATGAATTTGTAAGGGAATTCTTTCCCTCTGTTCACGGATATCAAGAAAAGGGTGTTTTCGCTGGATCTATTCCTATCATTCTTGGAAAGCACGGATTTCATATCAAAAATATCATCAAGTTCGGCACCAAGAAATGGTATGAAGCCAATCCTGATTCTGATAAAAAGTGTCCAAGAATAAAAATTCAACTTGATTCTGATCTTATCTCTTCCGATAAAGATGAAAAAGGTCCCGCGTTCATAAAGGCTCGCTTCTCATCAAATGATAATACTCTCATTGATATTTGCGTCTCTCTCCTTGATGATCATCTTAAGAAACTCGCACACTCCATCAAGCTAGGTCTTACACCCGATGATGGACGACCAGCTGGTTTTGGGGAGTATCAACAATCCCACTCATCCAACAAGGATAGTGTCAGGGGTGGTCACAAGAGTTCTTACCGAAAGAGTAACCGAGATAATGGTCAACAAATGATTCAGGCATTTCGTGTTGAGATGGAAACACGGATGATCGGTAAGATTATTGGTAAGAAGGGTATCAACTGTGAAAAGATGGTTCAATTTGTATGCGATCAAGATCCCGATAAGGCGAATGCGAAGAAAACGAAGATATTCGTTAAAGAACAAGTTAAGCCCTTTAAGAAAGGAATGTGTATTGATCTTAAAGATCAAAGTGACGGTTCGGAAGAATACATCGTCTTTATGATTAGCGTCTATACACAAAATCCATACTTTACTATGAGAAATGTTGAGAGAGCAATTACTCACATGCTAGATAATCTCCACGGGTCATACTCATTTGAAAAGGATCTTTCTAAAAAACTTGAGGAAAATGAAGAAAAAGAAGAATCACTCAGTAAACAAATGTTCGATGAAGCACTTGAAGAAGAATTTGGATCGATAGAAAGCAATCCTTCGGGTTGGTAAATAAATGAATTCTTTCATTAATAATCTCTTTAATAATCTAAACCAGCAAATGACATTACATCTGAATAGTCTCCCACAATAACTGCTCCAATTGTATCACTTAGAATCATAGTTCCATCTGTTGTAAAGATATCATTCATTTTTTTTGTTAAGAATGAATCTGAACAATATTGTCCCTGAGAACCACACGTACATACAGTATTCCCTAAATTGTCTATTCCCGCATATACACCTTCTGGGAAACACGGATCAGCTTCATTAAATTCTTTCGATTTATTGTTTACATTCAGCTTACAATTCATACATACCTGTATACATTCGCCCGTATAAGGACACTTATAAAATCCTGATGGACATTCCCCCAGTGCTACAAATGATTCCCCGGGTCCGTGATAAATTTCATTTGTTCGTGAATCATAATAATTCTGAAAACCTTCTATAGTATTATTTTCACCACTTTTTATTAAAGATCCCTTATTTTTTAACATATCATCACTTGTGAATATATTATCTTTTTGTGGCCGATCAAATACTAAAGCATTAATATCAGAATTCATTTTGTAATTATATTTTTTACAAGGTGCTACACTATCCGATGATGGATCTCCTATACATCTTTTTAATACATCTGATGCAGATTGTGTCTCCATATCTAAATATTTACATTGTCCGTATTTTTCCATTATTGAAGTCATAATACTATACACTAGAAAATAAATTTGATATCCCATAAAGAATTCTTTCATCTATACATTCGAATCTAACTATGGAATATTTACAAGAAAACGTTTATGTTCCAAGTGAAACTTTAGAAAGTGTTCAAAAAGTGCTTTTGCCCCAATATGAAAAAGCTAAATCAGAAATTAAAGAAAAAATTATAAATGATTTAATAAAGAATATTCCTGAAAATAAAATAGATACATATTATATAAAGAATGAAACAAGGTCAGATGCAGAAAGATAAAAATAGTAAGAGAAAATCTAGGAAATTTAGTTCTAAAAAATCTAATTATAAACGGATTAATAGAGTTAGACGTCTTTCCAAAGAGAAAAATGTTAGAAGAAGCAAAAATAGAAATAGTAGAAGAAATTCTAATAGGAAATCTAGAAGAATAAATAGAAATAATAAAAAAACTAGAAGAAGAAAAAGTAAGAAATTAATTAAGGGTGGTCGGAGCATGAAGCAAATGTTTATCGAAGAGTGGATTCAGGAGTTCACATCAAATCAAGGAGATATTGGGGCAACTTGGAATGCGTTGTTACCCGGTGGGGATAGTATCACAATAGAAGCATTTAATAAGTTAGGATATACTGGCGATTATCAAGCTAAATTAAAACAAGCTATACAACCCATTATCCCTAGTAATGCTTCTTCTCTTGCTGCGAATCCTGCTACAGCTTCTACTACAGCTCCTAGTGCTCCTACTGATTCTAGTGCCCCTACTACAGGACCCACTCCAACTTCCATAGACCCCAATGCGACGTTATTTACAAATGATATGGAACCAGGATTATATCATTTGTATACTCCTAATACTAAAGGTAAAGGCACATATTACATATATTTAATAGATGCAAAGTCGGATGAACAAGGAAATTTCGGAAAAGGCACAAAAATCTATTATGTTCATTTAGAATCTGATAAAGAGATAAGTTATACAGAACCTGGGAAAAAGAGACGGTGGAGGAAAGATACAGCCGCCTCAAGAGAGGTAATCGAAGGGTCCAAGTTCGATTACAAAATTTTAGATATGAGTGATTTATTAGCTAGAGTGGACCCTGAATCTAGTGAGAGTAAACTATATTGTGAATCAATAGAAACTCCAAGTTTCAATCAGCGGTTACCCGATAAAATGTGTCAATTACATCCTAAAGCCGAATTATTGTGTCTTTATTTTGTAGGGATAACAGTCGGCAAAAATCAGAAATATGTACGTTTCGCATATCCGAAACCAAACCAAGAAAAAATAACCAAACATATGGTGTATCATACTTGTGATGAAATTATAAAATTAGGCGATAATCCAGTATTTCAGTTGGTTTCTTGTAATCAACCATACAATAGTCAACCCGCGCGAAAGATGGCTTTAGGTATAAGTGGACAAATTCTGACGACAAACGAAATTATTCGCCCGCAGGCCGATCCATTTGCTGAATTACACGAATATTTAGTACCATTTGACGAAAAATCGAATCACACACATCATTATTTAAAAATAACCGCCAATTCTGGAGAAAAAGTTTTTGAGTATGCTGATGGAGAATTATCTGACTCAACAAATATAGCTTCTTCACCTGTATTTTACGCCCGATGGAGAGAACTTAATGAGACTAGTAAAGCTTATATACGGATTCCACTTTTTTCTCATCAGAATACCACTTGGAAAGATATATTCTTTTGTAAAGGAAATTCTGATAGACCGGATATAAGTATTCACAGGGGTATTCGTGAACATAAAAAAGCACAAAAAGATTTATTACAGTTATATGATTCTACAGAATATAATACAGCCATGAGAAAGCTGCTGTTGCGCATTGATAATGACGCTACAAATGCTGATCTTGTACTTGTGGTATCTCGTTTGTGTGATACGGGAAGGGCGGCAGAGAACGCGGTTGCGGGAAACGGCATCGTTGCGTGTAACCCGGTGACCCCGGTAATGCTTAATGAAATAGTTAGTGGTCAATCATATACTTTGGACCCTGCAGCTGCCGCTCACGTCCTCGGTGCGCCTAATGGAACGGGGGGGCTCCAGACCACGGCAGATATTGGTGGCGCGCTGGTTGGGGAGCAAATAGTCATTTTAAATGAAATCAATGCAGTATTACAGGCTCGTAAGAACCGCGAAGATAAAGTTAATGGATTTAAAGTGGCCTTTGTCCCGTCAAGATGGAAGCTATGGTTCGAAGCGGTAAAAGAAGAGATGGGGACAAACTTTGAGAATTGTGAATCTGAGATTAGATGTTTACCTAAATTCGGTGAAAAAGATCACAGAGGAGTTAATGGATTTGATCAAGAGGATACCGCGCATACGGCAATGGGTTCTCTAACAGCTAAAGGAAGTAAAAGTTTTATAAATAAAGCAGCTTTAGCTACATACAATCAAAGGTTCTGTGAAACATTTAAGGATGAACAACAGATTGAAGGTTTAGATCTATCCTTATTAGTAACAAAACGCACTTATCTAGGATTATGTACAATGTGGATTGGACCTGAAACAGCTCCACCTGTCACGGCGGCGGCAGGCTACACAGATGCAAGAAGTCTTTTAGGGAGAAGTCAGAGATATGGTTTGACTTGGTGTTTAGATCAACATTTAGAAGCAAGAAGATTCACAAAACACGATGCCTTAAATACTGTTCATTTGAGAGAAACTTGTATAGGAATATTCCCAGGTGCGGCTGGTAATGACCCAACCGGCCCACCACCAACCGGTGGTATATTTACGATTCCTGATGGAGGTGCCGGCGTAGCGAACCCTCTACGTGGGAGATGGACTCAGGCGAACCAGTATCTTCTCAACACCTTACCTGATTATCCAGGTCGGGCCAACGTCGCCGGCCTTAGTGACAATACGGGTGTCAATCTGGATGAAGTTTTATCAATTGTTAAGACATATGGTTATCTAGGTTGCGGGTATTCAAACAATAATTTCCATGGAGAACTAGAGGCGGCGATTAATAATATTTATAAGAATATCACAGGATCCTTACATAATGTCACCCCATTGTTTAATAATATAAATATTAATTCATATAATGGTGTCGATGGTAACGCACTGCCCATGAATCCCCCTACCAACCTAGGTGGAACAGACTGTCCGTTAGATGACGCAGCAAAAGGTGGTGAACCAATATATCCAGCATTTGGAATTCCTTTACCCATTCTTTCATTAGTAAAAATAGGTTAAAATCTACTTAAAATAATATCACTATTTTTTATTATAAATATGGTCGCGATTGGAATTGATTTGGGAACTACATACAGTTGTGTCGGATGGTGGAAAGATAACCGATGTGAAATCATAGCAAATGATCAAGGGAACAGAACAACCCCATCATATGTTGCGTTTAATGATAAAGAACGTCTTATCGGTGATAGTGCTAAAAATCAAGCATCTATGAATCCCGAGAATACTGTTTATGACGCAAAGAGATTGATTGGTCGTAAATTTGATGATGTTTCTCTCCAAAGCGATATTAAGTCTTTTTCTTATAATGTTGTATCACAAGAAAATAAACCTGTCATACAAGTAAAATATAAAAATGAAGAAAAGATCTTCCAACCCGAAGAAATTTCATCTATGGTTCTAACTAAAATGAAAGAAATAGCTGAATCTTACATCGGTGAAGAAGTTAAAGATGCTGTGATTACCGTTCCAGCTTATTTTAATGATTCCCAACGTCAAGCAACAAAAGATGCTGGTCTTATTGCTGGATTAAATGTTCTTAGGATTATTAATGAGCCCACTGCTGCCGCCATAGCATACGGTCTAGATAATCAAAAATCAGAAAGAAATGTTCTTATCTTTGATTTAGGAGGAGGAACATTTGATGTTTCTTTATTGAATATTGATGATGGTATTTTTGAAGTCAAGGCTACCGCAGGTGATACTCATCTAGGTGGTGAAGATTTTGATCAAATTATTATGCAACATTTTATCCAAGAATTTAAGAGAAAGCATAAAGGAGATCTAACTGAGAATAAACGTTCTATGAGACGTCTTAAAACTGCGTGTGAAAGACTTAAGAGAAATTTGTCTTCATCATCTACTGCAAATCTAGAAATTGAGTCTCTATATGAAGGAATTGATTTTTTTTCTAATATGAGTCGTGCTAAGTTTGAGTCCTTGTGTATGCATCTTTTCCAAAAGTGTATGAATCCTGTTCAGAAGGTTCTACAAGATTCGGGAATTAGTAAGAGTAATGTTCACGATATTGTTCTTGTAGGTGGTTCTACTAGAATTCCTAAGATTCAGGAACTTTTGTCTCAGTTCTTTAATGGTAAGGAATTAAGTAAAAATATCAATCCTGATGAAGCGGTGGCTTATGGTGCTGCTGCTCAAGCAGCTCTTTTAACAAGTAAAGGGAAAGCTGATGAAAAACTAGAAGATCTTCTTCTCTTAGATGTTGCTCCTATATCACTCGGCATCGAAACAGCTGGTGGTGTTATGACTCGCATTATTGAGCGTAATACAACTATTCCTACAAAGAAATCCCAAACTTTTTCTACTTATGAAGATAATCAAGTTGGTGTTCAGATTCAGGTATTTGAGGGTGAACGACAACTAACTAAAGATAACAATAGTCTTGGAGAATTTCATCTAGAGGGGATTCCACCTGCTCCTAGAGGTGTTCCTCAAATTGAGGTATCATTTGATGTAGATGCGAATGGTATTATGAATATTGAGGCTTCAGAAAAGAGTTCTGGTAAGAAAGAAAAAATAACTATTGAGAATGATAAAGGACGTCTTTCATCGGAAGATATTGATAGAATGGTTCAGGAAGCAGAAAAATTTAAGGAACAAGATGAAGAACAAAAAGAAATTATTGAATTAAAGAATACCTTGGAATCTGTTGTTTATCAAGCTAAGAATGCTGTTAGTAAAGATGAAGTTAAGTCTAAACTAGATGAAGCAGATCTAGAAACTGTGAATAATGCGGTAGCAGATGGTGAATCTTGGCTTTATTCCGATATTGGTTCTAGGAATAAAGATGATTACAATAACAAGCTTAAGGAACTAAATGATAAGATTAATCCAATTATGATGAAGCTACAAGAATCAGATGGAAATGCTTTTAATTCTATGCCCGAGTCTATGCCTAATCCAGGATCTATGCCCGGTTCTATGAATACAGCTCCCGATGCAGAAAAGGGACCCACTCTAGATGAAGTCGATTAATAAATTAATTTCCCTTATGAAGTCGATTAATAAATTAATTTCCCTTATGAAGTCGATTAATAAATTAATTTCCCTTATGAAGTCGATTAATAAATTAATTTCCCTTATGAAGTCGATTAATAAATTAATTTCCCTTATGAAGTCGATTAACTATTATTTTCTAATCTTTTATTATAAT
>Ga0222714_10005027_pt1 | contig 12704 bp, 10 predicted proteins | sample C33_3DmetaG_FD_165048 | JGI IMG/M metagenome (GOLD analysis project Ga0222714, IMG submission 165048) | Estuarine water microbial communities from San Francisco Bay, California, United States - C33_3D | ecosystem: Environmental > Aquatic > Marine > Unclassified | place: USA: California... | reverse complement strand
GTAAAGTTGTCACGTACGTCGGCATACGCCGCGGCAAAGTTGCTCTGAATTTCTTGGTCAACCTGCTTGATGACTTTCATCAACTCACGACGCGAGTTTTTAACGTCTTCAAGTTGCTCTTCTAAAAACGTGTTGCGCAGTTGCAACTCTGTGAACTCTTCTAGCGCCAACGGATTGATCGGACCCATCAATCGCAACTCGCGCTCAAGTTCACGTTGTCGCGCCAGCGGGTTTGTGCCCTCTGGCAGTTCTGGCAATGGAGTGTCAATCGCCCGCTGCGGCTCAACTTCAAGATCTCGCCGAAGCGTTTCGATCGCGCCTTCAAGTCGAACTTTTACTTCAGACTCTTCAAGTTCGACGCGACGATTGCGCTCGCGTTGGCCTTCGAGTTGCTTTTCGATTTCTGAGCGTTCGCGACGAGCCTCATCGAGTCGGTGCGAAATTTCGCGCACCTCGCTGCTCTGACGCCGGCGCAACTCTTGCAGTTCAATCTGTTGGGCTTCGAGCGTTCGTACATGGCCTTCTACAATGCTTGAAAGCCGAACTACAGCACTCAAAACGGCTTCAACTCGACTGCGTTGATCTGACGCTGCGCTGCGTGCGCCTTGGTCAGCCTGCAAGCGCGACTCAATTTCTGCCAATCGCGCATCAACCAAACCTTTTCGCTCGCGCAAGCCGGCAGCTTTTGCATCAAACTCGCGGCGTCGCGCAACAACTGATGTCGCCCGACTATCTATATCGACTTGTGTCGAACGCACGCCAGCGAGTCGTTCACGCACACTGGCAACTTCAACACGGCGCAAATTCAACGCTGATTCAGCCTCAACTAATGCATTGGCGCTAGCGATTGCGCGCGCTTCGGCTCGCTCAAGAGCCGCCGAAGTCACCGCATTTGGTCCAACTCGCAATGAAGTGGTCGCTAGACGATCGCCTTTGCTTGTAACTACAACTACATCTGGCCGCTCAAGCACGATGTCGATGCCACGTTCAAACAAATCAACGAACACAACTCGCGCCAGCAACGCATCAAGCAGTGAGTTCACAGCGTTTGAAGTTGCGCCAGCTTTTGCTCGCACATACGATCGCAGCGAAGAAGCGCCCTGCACGGCAACCGGCGCAATTTTTGATGTCCAATCACCGAGCGAAAGCACAGCACCCATCGCGTCAGACTTCTGTAATTTGTTTAGCGCTTCTCGTGCTGATGTCGCATCCGACATCACCATTGCATTCAATGCATCCGACAAACCAGCATGTATCGCTGACTGCCAATCGGCATCAATTTCAATCAAATCGCTAAGTGCACCAAGTGCGCCGCTCGTGTTCGCTAGTTCGCCGAGACTCGAAGCATTCGCCGCCACAGATGCTCGAAGTGTTTCAACTCGAGCGTTGTCACCAGCAGATGCAGCAACCGCCTTTGCATAAGTTGTCGTCGCAGCATCGAGTGCCGACTCGGCATCGCGCACTGCTTGTTGTGCCGACTGAGCGTCTTGGGCTTGATCGGCAATCAATGCCGCTTCATCGCGCGCAAGTTCAACTTCTTGATTCGACAACTCAGAAAGTGCAGACGAAACACGCTCGAGCTCTTCTCGCGCAGTCGCAGCGTCTGCTTCGAGCGATGCGATAACGCCAGAGTCAGCCAACTGACCACGATCACGCTCAACCGAGCGACGGCGCTCTGCCAAAACTGCGATTTGACCTCGAGCGCGACCCAACAATTGCTCGACGCGCACCAAGTCATCGCTGACACCAGACTCACCACGAGCAGTGAGCTCGGCTTCATCTGCCATGACTGCAGTGTCGAGACTCGCAAGTCTGGCGCGCAAGGTTTTTTCGTTTGCCTCGCCTTCAACTTTGCTTACAGCCGAATTTTCTAATCGCGAGCGCAACGCAGCGATTTCACGACCAGCAATATAGAGCTGCAAATTTCGCATCTCAGCAGCAACGGCTCCATGCCGTCGAGCAGCATCGGCTTGCCGCTCGAGTGGTCTTAACTGGCGTCGCACTTCGCGAAGCAAATCTTGAGCGCGCAATAAATTTGCTTCAGTGCCCTCAAGGCGACGCTCGGCTTTTTCTTTGCGCTTGCGATGTTTCAGCACTCCCGAGGCTTCTTCGATAATCGCCCGACGATCTTCAGGTCGCGCGTTCAACACGGCATCAATTTGTCCCTGACTAACAATTACGTGCTGCTGACGACCCACACCCGCATCAGAGAGCAGATCTTGCACGTCTAAGAGACGGCAGTTAATGCCATTGATCGCATATTCGCTTTCACCGCTGCGAAACAAAGTGCGACTCACACTGACCTCAGAAAACTCAATCGGCAAAAGACCAGCTGAGTTATCAATCGTCAAAACCACTTCGGCCCGACCCAAAGCTGGGCGCTTTGATGTGCCAGCAAAAATCACATCATCCATTTTTTGACTTCGCACTGAACTCGGCGCTTGGGCACCCAAAACCCAAGCAATTGCGTCGACGACATTTGATTTTCCCGAGCCGTTCGGGCCGACTACGACGGTCACGCCTGGCTCGAGCTCCATCACCGTTGTGTCGGCGAACGACTTAAAGCCTTTCAGCGTTAATGATTTAAGAAACATCTCGTCGCCGAGATTACTTCATCTTTCAACATCAAGCTTGAAATTCAGTGCTGACAAGCCGAGCAATAACAGGTCGTTCGACCCGCAACTAGCGTCATCAAAATACGACCTTTTCCACAGGTCAGACACGGCAGACCACCCCGCCCATACACGCGGTGCTCATCTTGAAAGTTGCCCGTTTGGCCTTCTAAATCAACGTATTGAGTGTCTTTTAAAGTACTGCCCCCGGCCATCACGGCTTTGTTCAATACTTCAACAATCGCCGAATGAAGCCGCGTCAATGTTGCGCCAGTCAATCGACTTGGCAATCGATCGGGTCGCAGTTTGGCCAGATGCAAAATTTCGTCGGCGTAAATGTTGCCAATCCCCGCAACGCAGTGTTGGTTCAGCAGTAGTGCCTTCAAATTTCCTCGCCGATTTTTGAACAATTCACGCAAAGTCTCGGGTGTAAATTCGTCGTTCAAAGGGTCGACCCCCAAATTTGCCAAATCTGGCATCTGCGTTTTTATTTTGTCAGGATCAAATACGACGACTTCACCAAATGTTCGTGGGTCAACGAACCACAATTCGCTTTCAATCGTGTCGGCTTTGGCAAGATGCAGCACTACATGCGTATGCGCGGGTCGCACTGCAGCAGGCTTTGCGATAATCAACCGACCACTCATTCGCAGATGCATCATTAATCTTTGACCCGAATCAAGATCACACAGCAGATATTTGCCACGGCGAGTCGCTGAAAGTATTTTCACGCCGGTCAAGCCGTCAATCAACGCCTCACGGCTGGTTCGTCGCACAGTTCGTTCACGACCGACTTCTACTTTTGTAATCTTTCGACCAACGACACTTTGTTGCAGTCCGCGCCGAACTGTTTCAACTTCTGGTAGTTCTGGCATTCGCGTCTCGCCTAGTTCGCGTTCTGTCTTGGCTCGTCTTGATTTAGCGACGCATATCTAAGACGTTTGCAATTTGGCGCAGGCTTGTTGTGCCGCCAGTTCCTCAGCCGCTTTTTTTGATCGGCCCGTACCACTGCCCAGAAGTTCATCGCCCAGAAATACGTCAGCAAAAAATGTCTTGGCGTGATCTGGTCCTTCATCAGTCACGCGATACTCAGGCATTGGGCGTTCTAAACGTGCAGCAAGTTCTTGCAATTGCGACTTCGCGTCGAGTTGCTTCAGCGCTGTCAGCGCCTCTTCGATCGATTCAGTTAGCAACCGCGCTGCAACGTCATATGCGCGTTGCGAGTTTGAGTCAAGATAAACCGCGCCAAAAACTGCCTCAAGCGCGTTTGCCAAAATCGAGGTTTTTGAGCGGCCACCTCCTGCTTCTTCGCCGCGACCCAGCAACACGTACTCGCCTAAACCTAATTTGATTGCAACACGCGACAACGCCGTTGAATTCACAACGATCTTGCGCAAGTCGGTTAACTTGCCTTCATCAAAATCTGGATAGCGCCGATACATCACATCGGCAACCACGAACCCAATCAACGAGTCACCCAAGAACTCAAGTCGCTCATTTGATTCGAAGCCTTCGTTTTCTGCAGTCCACGAACTGTGACGCATCGCAGTTTCAAGAAATGCGATGTTTGAAAACTGATAATTAATTTTCGCCGAAAGACTCTCTAGTAATTCAGGCACAACTTTATTTTTGCACGGCTTGGCGAATTTTGCCGACCATGTCGACTTCAACCATCTCTTTTGCCACCTTGATGCCGTTCAACATTGCTCGTGAGCCAGACGAGCCATGCGAGATGATGCAAACACCATCAACACCGAGCAAAATCGCCCCGCCATAAGTGTCTGGATCAAAAGTTGAATACAAACTTAAGAGCGCAGGCATGATGCCATCGGCGTGTTCTTTATATTCAGGCGCACTAATTGCGGTGAACAATGCTTTCACTACGCCACGCATCGTGCCCTCTAACGTTTTTAGAGCGACGTTGCCTGTGAAACCGTCGGTCACGACAACATCAACTTTGTCGGTCATGATGTCGCGGCCTTCAACGTTGCCGATGAAATTTAAATTCTTGGCGTTTGAAAACAACTCGTAAGCCTGTTTGCGTAAAGTGTCGCCCTTGCCAGGCTCTTCGCCAATTGAAAGCAAACCTACGCGGGGGTTCTTGACACCAAAGCGAGCGTCAGCATAAACACTGCCCATTAATCCGAATTGAACAAGCCACTCTGGCTCGACTTCAGCATTGGCGCCAGCGTCAAGCAGCACTGTAGGTGTCGTGCCCGGTGCTGGTATCGGCGTAGCAATCGCCGGCCGCTTTACACCAGCGATGCGACCCATGCGCAAAAGCGCTGACGCCATCGTCGCGCCGGTGTTGCCTGCAGAAATCATTGCGCTGGCTTTGCCGTCTCGAACCGCTTCGGCTGCACGCACAAGTGTTGAATCTTTTTTGTTGCGCACCGAACTGGCAGCGTCTTCGTGCATCTCAATAACTTCGCTCGCTTCGATCAATTCGAAGCCTTCGCAGCCGGCTAAGCCGCGCGGCCCAACAAGAATTACATCAATGCCCGCAGCAACAGCTTCGCGCGCACCAGCGATTATCTCATCCGGTGCTTTATCGCCCCCGAGGGCATCAACAGCAATTGGCAGCATCGTTACAACAAACGACGCGAACGACCGAAATTAACTCGCGTCGACGTTAACCGCGACACGACCCTTGTACCAGCCACACGAACCACAAACTGTGTGTGGACGTTTGGCGGTGCCACATCGTGGGCACGAGCTCGAAGTTGGCGACTTGAGTTTCCAGTTCGCAGCCTGACGCATGCGACCTTTGGATTTAGATTTCTTTTTCTTTGGAACTGCCATCGCAAACTCGGCTTTCGTAAATTCTGGACTGACTAAAAAATCTCGTTATTACAACGCCCGAAAGACTATCTACATTTGCGCCGTTTTACTCGTGCCTCATTGGTTTTCATCGGTTTTAAGCGCATCAAGCGCGGCCCAACGCTCGTCGCGCACCTCGCGCGAACACGAACATGGCGCCGACTGCAAATCAGCACCGCACTGAGGGCAAAGACCGGGGCAATCGACTGAACAAAGTGGTGCAAGCGGCACCGACAGCAAGACATTTTCACGAGTCATCTCGAGCAGGTCTAATTGTTCGCCCGTGATCGGATAGGCATCTGGGTCGCTAATCACGGCTTGATAAAGCTCTTGCACTTCTGCTTCGGCTCGGCCAGACAACGGTCGCAGACATCGTCGGCACTCGCCTTGCCAATCTGCCTGCAACGTGCCGTGAACAACGATGCCGTCAGTCAGCGCTTCAAGTGTTAACGCGACATCAACTTTTGAGCCGTCAACAATTCGTGAGTCAGCAAAGTCGAATTCACTCGCTTCAATTTGTCGATCAACTTCACGAACACTTCCGGCGCGCCGAAGTAACTCGGCGATGTTAATTAAAAGTGGCGATGCCAAAACTTTTTTTAGAGTTCTTCGTCTTGATCAAAAAGGCCGCTGGCGGTATCGTCAAGCGAAACTTCGTGCGCAGGTTGTTGAGCCACGATCGATAAACGAGCTCGGCCTTCGGCAACTGTTTTTGTCAAGCGATCGAGCAAGATCTCGAAACTACCCAAGCGACGATCCAAAAAGTCTTCGGTCTCGCTTTTCAGTCGACGTGAGTCTTCATTTGCCGCTTCAATTACTTGGCGTGCTCGTGCTTCAGACGCACGCACCACTTCGGTGCGCTGCACCATTCGTTCAGCTTGCACTCGTGCAGCCTCTAAAATTTCGTCGGCCTCACGCTGAGTTTTAGCAAGAAAGTCTGCGCGCTCTTTAAGCATCCATCGCGCCTCACGAATCTCAATTGGCAAACTGTCGAGGGCATCTTGCAGCATGCCCAACACTTCTTCACGATTAATTTTTGGGGCACTTGAAAGCGGCGCATTGGGCGCACTCGAAATTGCACCTATTGCTTCGGTGATAAACGCTTCTGAATCACCCAGTTCGACCGGAACAGTTTCGCCGTCGAATGAATCTACGACCTTGTCGTAATTTTGAAAATCATCAAATTCATCGGTTGGCATATTTCTCCTTATTTTTTAACTTTGATAATTGCATCAGCGACAACCGAAGGTACTAGTGCTGAAACACTGCCACCATTTTGTGCAATGTCACGCACATATCGACTGCTGATAAACGAGAACTGCGGCTGAGCGATAAGCAGAACAGTTTCAACCGACCCGACAACCCGATTCGTGTCGGCCATCTGAACCTCGGCATCAAAATCGGCGGCATTTCGCACGCTCTTGACGATGAAATTTGCACCAAACTTTGCTGCTGCATCAACCGCGAGCCCAGACGCTGCAACGACAGAGGCTCCTTTTATATCTCGCGTCGCAGCTTGCGCCATTTCGACTCGCTCGGCGACCGAGAACATACCCACTGGTTTTTCTGGATTGTGCATCACCACGACGACAACTTCGCCAAACAACCCTGCTGCTTGTCGAACAATGTCGACATGCCCAAGATGAATTGGGTCGAAACTTCCCGGAAACATCGCTTTCATCGCATCCCCTACGGTACTCGCCTCAAATACGTCACGTGGGTGCGCCCATATCTTTTGGTTCGCGTTGACTCCCAGCCAGAAACTCCTATGATTTCTCGGCTACTTTCAGCCACTACTAAAGGTGCAGAAATTTGGTCGAGCAATTGCTGCCATTTCGCAAAATCATATGGCGGATCAGCCAACACGAAATCGATGTCCGTGTATCGCGCCAAACCCGCGATCGCATCGCCTCGCACAATAGTTGTACGACTGGTTAGGTCGAGCTTTTTAATGTTGTCCTGCAAACTTGTTAAGGCATCTTTATCGCGCTCAATAAACGTGCAATGTGCGGCACCTCGCGATAACGCCTCAATACCAAGCGCACCCGAACCTGCAAACAAATCTAAAACGCGTGCGCCGATGATTACGTCCATGCTGGTCAACGCATTAAAGATCGCTTCACGCGCCATGTCAGTTGTCGGCCGAGTTGTGTCGCCGAGTGGTGCAACAATTTTTCGCCCTCTTAGTTCACCTGCCACAATTCGCATGCAAACACGCTATTGCCACGAATACTTTTTAACCAGCACCAATTTCAGTCACCAATAGTTTGTTGAGCAAGTGGTTGAATTGTCTCGTGACCGACAACTCAGATCAATCAAACCAGTTCGGCTCTGGTCGCGCCGAAACGCCATCTGAATCGATTATTTGTGTTGACTGCGGAGGAGCAGCGCATCTACTGACACATCCGCCCGAAGACGGGGTTTGGCAAATTGGCGAAGTAGTTGCTTATCGCTGTAGCGAATGTCGCGACCGCTGGGACATCGTGCTCGCCCCTGATGAGCAATGAACGCGACTAGTTCTTAAACAAGAATTCTTCTTCATCGGGTGTCAATAGCAAATCAATTTCATCGCGAATCTCTTTATGGCTCGTCAAAGTTGGATCGCTAATAATCAATTCGGTCGCTGCAGTTCGTGCCAATTCGATCAAATCGCGATCACGACGTAACGACGCAAGCTTCAAGTCGCTTCTGCCCTTTTGTGCAGTATTCATAATCGTGCCTTCACCACGCAGTTCAAGATCGACTTCAGCGAGATAAAAGCCGTCTGTTGACTCGACCAAAGCATTGACGCGGGGCGAAGAAATTTCAGGGTCGCTAGTTACAAGCCAGCAACGCGAGGCGATCACACCTCGACCAACACGACCACGGAGTTGATGCAACTGTGCGATACCGAAACGGTCGGCGTCAAGAACGACCATGCAAGTTGCATTCGGTACATCCACACCAACTTCAATGACAGTTGTCGCAACCAACACATCAAGTTTTCGATCACGAAACTCGCTCATCGTCTCATCTTTTTCGCTCGACGACATTCGCCCGTGCAACAAACCGAGTTTCAAGCCTTTCAACTCGGTCTTGGCAAGAAGTTTGAATGTGTCTTCTGCCGACGCAACCTGCAACTTGTCACTTTCTTCAATCAACGGGCAAACAACAAACGCCTGCTGACCCTGAGAAATCGCCTCACGAATATCGGCCCACATCTTGGCTTCAGACTTTTCGCCAGCGACCCAAGCCGTCTTAATTGGTGTTCGTCCTGGTGGCATTTCGTCAAGCACGCTCACATCGAGATCGCCATACACAGTCATCGCCGCCGTCCGCGGAATTGGTGTGGCCGTCATCACCAACACATCTGGCGAATCAACAAGACTCTTTACAGTTTTCGAGCCCTTATTGCGCAACGCCGCCCGTTGCTCAACACCAAATCGATGTTGCTCATCAATCACCACGACACCAAGTGATGCAAATTCGACGCCCTCTTGAATCAACGCATGTGTGCCAATCAAAATGTCGATACCGCCATTGGCAAGATCGCACAATAATTCACGGCGACGCTCGCTAGTGATGCGGCTCGTCAATAATTCGACGCGCAACTGTCGGTCACCGAAAAGATTATTTTCATCAGGCACCGATAATCCTTCAAGAAGTTTTTTCACGCCAGCAAAATGTTGCTCTGCCAAAACTTCCGTCGGCGCCATCAGCGCACCTTGATGTCGGCCCTGCACGGCGGCCAACATCGCAGATACTGCAACAACGGTCTTACCGCTGCCAACATCGCCCTGTAATAGGCGATGCATCGGGTGTGGAGCGGCTAAATCTTGATCAATCTCATTAATCACTCGTTGTTGCGCATTCGTAATTGCAAATGGCAACGCCGCAATAAACCGCTGTTGCAACTTGCCGCCGACTTTATGACGAATACCGGTGTTGTCAAGTTCGAATGCTCGCTTGCGACCGACCAACACAACTTGCACACGCAATAACTCATCAAAAGCCAATCGACGTCGCGCGTTTTGTTTGTCGACCATCGAATCTGGAAAATGAATCGACCACAGTGCACTTGTGCGTTCAGCTAGTTCGAGGCGTTCTCTCAAATCGTTTGGTAACGGATCAGAAATACCCCGCTCACGACAACGTTCGAGAGCGTTTTCAACCCAAGTTGCTAGCTCCCAGGTCGAGACTTGAACTTTTTCGCTCTGAGGATAAATCGGCACAATTCGCCCAGTTCGATCGCCGATCAAGTCAACGAGTGGATTATTCATCTGCAGAACACCGCGATACAAATCGGGCTTACCAAACATGGCGACTTGTAAACCTGCTTTGAGTTGTCGATCACGCCACGGTTGATTGAAAAACACCGCCGTCAAACGCCCTGATTCGTCGCCGACTTGCACATTGACAATCGTCTTTCGATTTTTGGTCGTAAATTTAGAAACTTTTCGAACCTCGACGATCACGAGTGCTTCTTGTCCTGCGACAAGATCGCTGACCCGCGCTTCGTTCGTGCGATCGACCCACTTGCGTGGATAATTCATCAGCAGTTCAAGCACATTGTTGATGCCATATTCAGCGAGCGCTGCTTTGCGTTTTTCGCCTACACCTTTTAATACTTCGACATCAATTGCGGCGAGATCTCGCAACGTGATTTGGCCCGTCATACGGGTCTCGTTTTATTCAACACCAAATAAATATGGGTAGAGCGGCTGTCCACCGAAATGCACTTCACACGAAATGTGCGGATGAGCCTGCCCAACGTGCGCCACGAGCGCATCGGTTGCCTGCGATGTCGCGTCGCTTCCCGTGATAATCGTCAGCAATTCACGCTGCGGCGTTATCAGTTTTGCCAATAAGTCATGACACGCTGCGTCGAGTGTTGTCGCAACTGCAACTACACCGTCCCCTCGCACCAGACCAATAAAGTCGCCGGCCTTAACCGGGCCTGCATCAGAATTTGTGTCACGTATCGCTTGAGTGACTTCGCCAGTAGCCACAGAACTTGCTGCGCGCGACATCTGCGAGCCGTTGTGCTCTGCCGAAGCTTCGGGGTCGTATGCAACAAGTGCTGCAAGTGCCTCGGGCATCGAACAAGTCGGCACGACACGCACATCTTTTTTGGTCAGCTCATCAATTTTGTTGGCCACCGGAATGATGTTCTTATTGTTCGGCAAAATCACAACCTGGGTGGCATTCATATGTTCGACTGCATCAAGCAACTCTTGAGTCGATGGGTTCATCGTTTGCCCGCCGGTTACGACACCATGCACACCCATTTGACCGAACAACTCAGCCAAACCGTCACCACTTGCAACTGCCACTACAGCACAAGTCACTGGCGGCAGCGCCGCTTGATGGCTTGAAGTTCGCCCAGCCTGTGAACTGGTAGACCCGCCAACTGGCACGCCAAGTTCGGCTTCGCGTTTGGCATGTTCTTCAGAAACTTCTTCAAACAAATCTGTGACTCGAATTTTCGAAGGCCGACCACCGATTGATATCGGTGCTTCAATCGCCGCTCCAATGTCATTCGTATGAATATGACAGTTGTAAATTCCGTCACCACCGACAACAACTATCGAATCACCAATTTCTCCCCAAGCATTTTTAAACCTCTTGAGTTTTGTGTCTTCGAGGTCAAGCAAGAACATCACTTCGTAACGCAGCTCGCTGACGTCAACCGAACCGTCAGTGGCGTGACGCAGAGCGACTTTTTCAAGTTGCTCAGCCGATGGACCGTCGTCATAAGTGGGTTCAGGTAGCGGCTCGCCGTCGACAATATGAATTGCCGAATCGAGCAACAACATAAAACCTGCGCCACCGGCGTCGACAACACCTGCATCTTTCAAAACCGGCAACAACTCAGGAGTATTGTCAAGAGCCTTTTGACCAGCCGCACGCGCAACACGCAACATTGCTGCCAAAGTTGCACCATCATTCGCAGCACGCTGTGCAGCATCCGCTGTTTCACGTACAACAGTCAAAATCGTTCCTTCAATTGGTTTAAGCACTGCTTCGTATGCGGCGGCTGATGCTGCTTTCAACGCTTCAGCAACTCGAGGCGCGCCAGAACTTTTTGCAGTTTTCAAGGTCGACGACAACCCACGCAAGATCTGACTCAAAATCACGCCGCTGTTTCCTCGCGCACCCATCAAAGAGCCATGACTGATTGCTTCGCAAGTCGTGTCGAGCTCAGCGGACGCACCGTCGAGTTCGGCGACAACCGCGTCGAGCGTGCGCGACATATTCGTACCCGTGTCGCCATCCGGCACCGGATACACATTCAGGCGGTTGATACCGCCCGCATGGCGTTTCATCGTGTCGCGAAAGGCGATCACGGTGTGACGCAGGGCATCCGCCCCAAATTCTTCAAGAACTGCCACATCGCAAGGCTACTAACCGTTCGGGTCAGGTGACCTAGAACCTCGGGGCAACTAGCAAAATACCTAAAAGGGCAACTATCTTTCTAGGTGTGCAAGGCGTGATCAAGGCTTTCGACCCATCGTCGGGAGACGGCGTAGTAATTCGCGACACCGATCTGAGCGAATACAACATTGCTAGCGACGCGTTAGAAGGTTCGATATTTCGAATGTTGAGACAAGGACAGCGAGTTTTGTTCACTCTCAATTCAGCCGGGCACGCAACAAAAATTCGTTTTGGCTCTGAGCGCGACATGGATACACCTGGCGCATAGCGCCGGCAAATATTTATGGCAGGCAAAACTTCAAACACGAAGTTGAATGCTTGGGTCACACAGTGGGCCGAAATTCTTCAGCCTCGCGATATTTATTGGTGCGATGGATCACAAGACGAATACGACAAACTCTGTGATGAATTAGTCAAGTCTGGCACTTTCACCAAACTTGATGACGCTAAACGACCAAATTCTTTTTGGGCACATTCTGATCCGGGCGATGTCGCGCGAGTCGAAGATCGAACTTTCATTTGCTCTGCTAACCAGATTGATGCGGGTCCGAACAATAATTGGCGCGAACCAAATGAAATGCGTGCAGAAATGCGCGCGCTCTACACGGGTGCAATGCGTGGACGCACACTTTACGTAGTTCCGTTTTCAATGGGTCCGCTGGGTTCACCGATAGCCCACATCGGTGTACAACTCACTGACAGCGCTTACGTCGCCGTCAGCATGCGCATCATGACTCGCATGGGTCAAGGCGCTCTCGATGCACTCGGCAACAATGACTGGGTGCAATGTCTGCACTCGGTTGGTGCGCCACTTGTGAACGGTGCAAAAGATTCGCCGTGGCCGTGCAATCCCGACAA
>Ga0222714_10005026_pt1 | contig 12711 bp, 10 predicted proteins | sample C33_3DmetaG_FD_165048 | JGI IMG/M metagenome (GOLD analysis project Ga0222714, IMG submission 165048) | Estuarine water microbial communities from San Francisco Bay, California, United States - C33_3D | ecosystem: Environmental > Aquatic > Marine > Unclassified | place: USA: California... | reverse complement strand
TCCGCCTTCCGCGTGGCGCGGCCGGTGATGATGTTTGGCACGGTGGTTCTGGTGATGATGGTGATCCTGACGGGCTTGCTCGTCCCGCTGGCGAACCGCGCATACAGCGAGCGGAGCCTCGAGGTCTCGCAAAACACCGCGTCCCGCCTCTTGACCGAGGGGCGCTTTCTCAGCCCGGCAGACGGGCTTACCTTCTATATCCGCGACATCACGCCCTCAGGAGAGCTTCTGGATATCTTCCTGTCCGACACCCACAACCCGGCCGAATCGATCACCTATACCGCCGACCGCGCGTTCCTTGTCAAAGGCGAGAACGGGCCCCAGCTTGTGATGATCTCGGGCCTTGCGCAGAACCTGCGCCATGACAGCAACCGCCTAGTGATGACCCGCTTCGACGATTTCGTCTATGACATCGGCGCGCTTATCCCCAAACCAGCGGAGCGGGCCCTGCGGTACGGAGAGCTGACGCTGTTTCAGCTCTTGTCGGGCGACAGTGAAATCGCCGCGGGCGCGAAACGGACGCCACAGGCGCTTTATGCGCAGGGCCACGGCCTTCTGGCGGAATCGCTTCTGGCTTTCGCGGCGGCGGTCGCCGGTTTTTCGGCCCTCATCGTCGGAGGGTTCAGCCGGTTTGGCCTCTTGCGGCAAATCCTGATCGCCATCGGCATCGTCGTCTGCATCAAGATTGTCGAGGCGGGGATCGCCAACGTTGTGCGCACGCAGCCAGGGCTATGGGCGCTGGCCTACATACCGGCCATCCTCGGCCTGTCTGTCGTCTGGGTTCAACTCTCGATCGCGACCCGTCCGCAGTTGATGAAATCGCTGCGCCTGTCAGGAGCGGCGGGATGAGACTACACCTCTACTTCGCCCGACGGTTCCTGGTTCTATTCGGCGGGATCACGGCGATCTTTGTCGTTCTCCAGCTTCTGTTCGACCTGATCGAACATCTGCGGATGCTGGGATCCACTGGTGCCGGATTTGGTCAGGTCGTCGGCCTGACGGCACTGAATGTGCCGCTTGGCATCTACAGGCTGATGCCGCTGATCATGATCCTTACGACATTGGCGCTATTCCTGTCGCTGGCCAGAACGTCCGAACTTGTCGTCACCCGCGCGTCAGGTCGTTCGGCGCTAAGGTCCTTGGCGTCGCCCGGTGTCATGGGGCTGGTGATCGGCGTTCTTTCTGTGGCCCTGCTAAATCCCATTGCCGCCGGCACGTCGCGCCAATACGGCCTCGTCAAATCGCAACTGACCGGCAGCGGCAACTTCCTTGAACTGGCGGGCGACGGCTTGTGGCTGCGGCAAGGAACAAGCAAAGGGCAAACGGTCATTCATGCCACCAGCGCGAATTTCGACGGAACCTTGCTCAATGACTTGACCTTCATCACCTTCACCTTCGCCGAAGGGCCGGTGCGGCGGGTCGAGTCAGACACGGCAAGGCTCGTGGCGGGGGCCTGGGAGACAACCAATGCCAAGGTCTGGCCGCTCAGCGCGTCCGACAATCCAGAGGTGGACTCGATCGAATTCGAAACCTTCTCGGTTCCTTCCACCCTCACCCCCGGCCAGATTCGCGACAGCTTTGCCGCGCCGAGCTCCATCTCGATCTGGAACCTCCCCGCCTTCATCGATCAGCTGACAACGGCCGGCTTCTCTTCGCGCCGGCACGAGGTCTTCTTCCAGACCGAGCTTGCCCAGCCCCTGTTCCTCCTTGCGATGCTCTTAATCGGCGCCGGTTTCACCATGCGCCATCAGCGAGGCGGCAAGACTGGACTGATGGTCCTTGCCGCCATCCTTCTAAGCTTTGGCCTGTATTTCCTGCGCAACTTTGCAGTCATTCTCGGCGAGAACGGCCAGATCCCGGTTGCCCTTGCCGCATGGGCGCCTCCGCTTGCCGGAATCGGAATGTCCCTTGGATTCCTCCTCCATACGGAGGACGGATGATGCGCTTCCTGAAGATACTGGCCGCCGCTCTCCTTCCGCTTTTTGGCGCGCTGCCGCTTGCCGCCCAGTCCGCAGCCACGCTTCTGGCCGACCAGATTTCCGTCACCGCCTCGGGCGCACTTGCAGCGCGGGGCAATGTCGATGCCTTCTTCGAGGGCACGCGCCTGTCGGCGGCGGGGATCATCTATGATCCTCAAACCGACCGGCTTGTTTTCGAAGGGCCGATCCTGATCCGGCTTGCCGATGGGACGATGTTTACCGCCGAACGGGCCGACCTCGACCCACGCCTTGAGAATGGCCTCCTTCTTGGCGCACGCATGGTTCTGGATCGCCAGTTGCAATTCGCCGCGAGCCAGATCAGCCGCACGGAAGGGCGCTACACCGAACTCAAGCAGGTCGTTGCGACGTCCTGTCAGGTCTGCGCTGGCGAGGCTCCGCTTTGGGAGATTCGGGCGAGCAGCGTCACCCACGACCAGATCGAGCGGCAACTCTATTTTTCCGATGCGGTTTTCCGCATCCGCGGGATACCGGTTTTCTGGCTGCCATGGATGCGAATGCCGGATCCGACCCTGAGTCGGGCGACCGGGTTCCTGATCCCGAGCTTGCGCTCGACCGATCTTCTCGGGGTCGGGCTCAAGGCCCCCTATTTCATCGCCTTGGGCGACCAGCGCGATCTGACGCTCACTCCGTATCTCTCGCCGCTGACAACCACGATCGAGGCCCGCTACCGTCAGGCCTATCTGACCGGACAGATCGAGGTCGAGGCCGCGCTGACGCAAGACAGGATCCGCCCCAGCGAGACGCGTGGCTACCTCTTCGCTGCGGGCAAGTTCGACTTGCCGGATGACTACCGGCTGAATTTCGGTGTCCAGACAGCGTCGGACGAGGGCTACCTTCTCGACTACGGTCACTCCAGCGCCGACCGGCTCGAGAATTTCGTCGGTTTCTCGCGCTTCCGGCCCGACTTCATCTCGCAAGGGCGGCTGACCGCTTATCAGGGCCTGTTGCCGGACGTGACCACAGAATCGACGCCGCCGGTTCTGGGAAGCGCGCGTTTCGAAAGGCAACTGCGGCCGGATATCATTGGCGGTCTCCTGCGCTATGGCGGCGAGATCGAGGGCCACGCCCGACCCTTCGAGATCGGCGGCACCTCGCGCGATGTGGGCCGGATCGGCCTGACCGGAGCCTGGCAGGATACCTATGTCATCGGCCCCGGGGTCATCGCCGAAACCGAAGCCGGATTGACGCTCGATGCCTATGGCACCTTCGACGATCCTCTGAACGAAGGGTTCCTCGCCCGAGCACAGCCGGAGGCCCTGCTTACCCTGCGCTGGCCGCTTGTTCGGTCTACGGCCTCGGGCGGCGTGGACGTGGTCGAACCCGTCCTCGCCTTCGCCTGGTCCGACAGCTTCGGTGGCAGTCCGGTCAACGAGGACGGCACGCGATCCGAGCTCGACAGCGGCAATCTTTTCGCGTTGTCCCGTTTCGCCGGTCAGGACAGGATCGAAACCGGCCCGCGCCTTGCCTTCGGGGCCACCTGGACCCGCAGCGACGCGAACGGCTGGTCAGGCCGGATGACAGCCGGCCAGATCCGGCGTCTGGAAGAGCTTGCCGATTTTTCGACCACGTCGGGCCTTTCCGGCTTTGGCTCCAACTGGCTTGTCGCGGGCCAGCTGACCCTGCCAATGGGCCTGACCTTCGACGGCCGCGCGCTTCTGAGCGAGGAAGGCATTTTCGGCAAGTCCGAGGGACGGATCGGGTGGTCGTCGAACAGGCTGGATCTTTCGGCCGGCTATGTCTGGCTTGACGCAGACCTTGACGAAGACCGCCCCGACGAGATCGCCGAATGGGCCTTTGATCTGGGATATCGGATCAACGATGTCTGGTCGCTCGACCTGAGCGGGCGCTATGATCTTGCCACTGACCGGCCCGCCACAGCAGGCGCCACGATTGGCTGGAACAACGAATGCGTTTCGGTCGAGCTTTCGGCCTCGCGCCGTTATGTGTATTCCACTACTGTAAGTTCATCGACAGACCTGTCGCTGGAAATCGGCCTTAATGGCTTCTCCGCCGGACGCTCCGGCACGACGACCAGCCGGGTCTGCACGAACTGAGAATGAGGGGCCCATGATCTTGCTGATCCGTCTTATCTTGCTCGCTGCGATGCTGTTTCCGCTGAGCGCGCGCGCGCAGGGACAGTTCTCGCCGGCGATCACCGTCAATGATGCGGCGATCACGCCCTACGAGATCGAGCAGCGGGCCCTGCTCCTCAAGCTCTTTGGCACCACCGGTGATCTGGAAAAAGCGGCGCGCGACAGCCTGATCGAAGACAGCCTCAGAGACGAGGCGCTGACCCGCGCCAATCTGATCCTTGACGCCGATAACCTTCGGCGGGCGCTCGATGATTTCGCGACCCGAACCAATATGCCCTATGAGGCCTTTGTCGGGGTATTGGCCCAAAACGGTATCGCGGAAGAAACGCTGCGCAATTATGTGCGGATCAATGCGGCCTGGCGGGAATATATCCGCTCGCGTTATCTGGGCCGCGTTTCCATCACCGAAGCCCAGATCGACCGCGCCTTGGGCCAGACCAATAGTGGTGCCGCGATCGAAGTCTTGATCTCGGAAATCATCATCGCGGCACCGGCAGGCTTTGAAGCGCAGGCCGCGAGCCGCGCCGAAGCCATCTCGCGCATCCGCACCACCGCCGAATTCGAGGCTCAGGCGCAGTTGGTTTCGGCCGTTCCCTCGCGCGAGAATGGCGGGCGGCTCGACTGGCTGCCGATCACTAATTTTCCACCGCAAATGCGCGGGCTGATCCTGTCGCTCACCCCCGGCGAAGTGACCGAACCGATCCAGATCGATGGCGGTATCGTTCTGTTTCAAATGCGCGGCGTGCGCGAGATTTCACAGGCGCGGCCCGCCGCCTCGCTGATCGACTATATGGAATACCGCATCCCCGGCGGCGCGTCGGCCATTGGCAAGGCCGAAGAGGTCGAAGAACGCGCTGACGCTTGCACCGATCTTTACGGCATCGCAAAGGGCGCGAGCGAACAAGAGCTGATCCGCCACACCCAGACGCCAACGCAGATTCCCTCGGACGTGGCGCTGGAGCTTGCCAAGCTCGATCCGGGCGAAGCCTCTTATGCCCTGACCCGCGACGAGGGCCAGACGCTCCTCTTCCTGATGCTGTGCAGCCGTTCGGTTCAGGTCGATGCCGAGGCCGACCGCGATGCCGTCCGCAACCAGCTTGTCGGTCAGCAGCTCAATGGTTTTGCCGCCGCCTTGATTGCGGAATTGCGCGCCGCGGCGACCATCGTCGGCGAATGACCGTCGCGATCTCCTGCGGAGAGCCAGCCGGCATCGGGCCCGAGGTGGCCGCGAAGGCGTGGGCGGCGCTGAAGGGCGAGATTCCGCTCCTGTGGATCGGTGACCCGCGGCACCTGCCGGAACACACGCCCTGGCAGGCGGTAGAGGGGCCGGAGGCGGCGCCCAAGGTTTGCGCCAGCGCGCTACCTGTCCTCGTGCGCGACTTTGGCTCTGGAAGCACCCCCGGCAAAGCGAACCCCGCTCATGCTGCCGGTGTGATCGACGCCATAGAGGTGGGCGTTGCCCTCGCCCAGTCGGGCCGCGCCGATGCAATCTGCACCGCGCCAATCCACAAGAAGGCGTTGGCCGATGGCGCGGGCTTTGCCTATCCCGGCCATACCGAGTTTCTCGCCGCACTTGGCGGCGCGGATCAGGTGGTGATGATGCTCGCCTCCGATCTTCTGAGGGTGGTTCCGGCGACGATCCATATCCCTCTGGCAGAGGTGCCCCAGGCGCTGACCGCCGCCCTTTTGACCGACACGATCCTCATTACCCATGCCGCCCTGCGCCGCGACTTCGGCATCGAACGCCCGCGGATGGCCGTGGCGGGGCTCAATCCCCACGCGGGCGAAGGCGGGCGCATGGGGCGCGAAGAAATCGAAATGATGATCCCGGTGCTCGACGCGCTGCGCGCTGAGGGGATCGAAATCCTTGGCCCCCTGCCCGCCGACACGATGTTTCACCCCGCCGCCCGCGCCCGCTATGACGCGGCGGTTTGCGCCTATCACGATCAGGCGCTGATCCCGATCAAGACCCTCGATTTCGATGGCGGCGTGAACGTGACCCTCGGCCTGCCCTTCGTTCGGACCTCGCCCGACCACGGAACAGCCTTTGACATCGCGGGCGAAGGCATCGCCAACCCCGCCTCGATGATCGCCGCGATCCGCATGGCGGCCCGGATGGTAGAGGCAAGGGCGAAACTATGAGCCAGATTGACGGCCTGCCTCCGCTGCGCGAGGTGATCGCGACCCACGAACTGAGCGCCAAGAAGGCGCTGGGGCAGAACTTCCTGCTCGACCTCAACCTCACCGCCAAGATCGCCCGCTCTGCAGGTGATCTCACTGGCTCGGATGTCCTTGAAATCGGCCCCGGCCCCGGCGGCCTCACGCGCGGGCTTTTGGCGGAAGGCGCGCGAAAGGTTCTGGCGATCGAAAAAGACGCCCGTTGCCTTCCGGCGCTGGCCGAGATCGCCGCCGCGTATCCGGGGAGACTCGAGGTGATCGAGGGCGATGCTCTCAAGGTCGATCCGCTCGAACACCTGACACCGCCGATCAAGATCGCCGCCAACCTGCCCTATAACGTGGGGACCGAACTTCTGGTGCGCTGGCTGACGCCCAAGGTCTGGCCGCCTTTCTGGACCTCGCTGACGCTGATGTTTCAGCGCGAGGTCGCCGAGCGGATCGTCGCCAAACCCGGCTCCAAGGCCTATGGGCGCCTTGCGATCCTCGCCCAGTGGCGCGCCGAGGCACGGATCGTCATCGACTTGCCACCGCAGTCCTTCACGCCGCCACCCAAGGTCTCCTCGGCGGTGGTGCATCTGACAGCCCTGCCCGCGCCGCGCTATCCGGCCGATCCCGAAATCCTCAGCCGCGTCGTCGCCGCCGCCTTCAACCAGCGGCGCAAGATGCTGCGCGCCGCGCTCAAAGGCGTGTCGCCGAATATCGAGGATCACCTCGCCGCCGTGGGCATTCCACCGACCGAGCGGGCGGAACAGGTGGGCCTTGAGGGGTTTTGCGCCCTCGCGCGGTCTCTCGAAGCTGCCAAATGAAAAGGGCCCCGAGGGGCCCTTTGTCTCATTCCGCTGCGGCGGTCTGATCCGGTTCGCCGTCAGAAGCCGTCTCGGGCTTGGGTTTGCGCGGGCGGGGCCGGCGTTGTTTCGGCTGGCTCTCGGGCGTTTCCACAAGGCCATTGTCGGCCAGCTCGGGCTGATCGCTTTCGGCCGGGTCAACCGAGGGGCTGCTGTTGGCGGCATCTTCTTGCGCCTTCAGACGCTCAGAGCGTTCGCGGTCGCGCTCGGCCTGACGGCGGCGGTTCTCTTCTTCCTGCTCCTCGCGGGCCTTCTCGACCTCGCGCAGCGCCTCGGCCAACATCCGTGTGTAATGTTCGGCGTGCTGGGCAAAATTCTCGGCCGCTACGCGGTCGTTCGAGAGCTGGGCATCGCGATGCAGTTGATTGTATTTGTCGATGATCTGCTGCGGCGTGCCGCGCACTTTGCCATCGGGACCGGAGCTGTCGAAAACCCGGTTGATGATATTCCCGCCCGTAGGCCGGGTGTTGCGGTTCTTGTTGCCCCGCGACCGTGACTTGGATGATCTCATGAACGTGCTTTCGTTCAGTTGGAACTTTGCGCTTCAGGTGCCCGGCATGATTTTACGATGCTGGCCTGCCTACGATTCCTGGCGACTGATCGGGCGAGGCGGTAAAGCCTCTTGCTGCCGACAGGTCCGAGTAACCATGCATCTTTGAGAGGAGCAAGCGGAAACTGCCTGAAATCGTCACGAGGCGGCGAAAAACACACCTTTGCGGCCCGTCGGACCGCGTCAGAGCGGCATTCGGACGCTGACGACCCTGTCGCGACCGTCGAGATCGGAGATGACGCGAACCCCCTCGAATCCGACAAAGCAGAACAGCGCGGCCACGGCCTCGCCCTGTGTCGGGCCGATTTCGACCATGAGCCGCCCGCCCGGGCGCAAGAGCTGCGGCGCCGCCTCGGCGATCGACCTGTATGCCATGAGGCCATCGGCGCCGTCAGTCAGGGCGCCATAAGGTTCCCAATCGCGCACCTCGGGCGCAAGGCCCGCCATTTCCGACAGCGCTATATAGGGCGGGTTCGAGACGATCAGATCGAACGGACCCTCGACGCCAGCGGCCCAATCGGCCTCAAGGATCGTCGCGCGCTTGCCCAGCCCGAGCGCAACCGCATTGGCCCGCGCCACATCGCAGGCCTCGCCCGAGATATCGGTGCCGACCCCGATCGCCCCCGGTGTCTCGGCCAGAAGCGTCAGGAGGATGCAGCCAGAGCCGGTGCCTAGATCGAGGATCTTGCCCGCGTGTTCCTGCAAGGCCGCTTCGATGAGGATTTCCGTCTCGGGGCGCGGATCGAGCACGTGGGCGCTCACCGCGAACTCGCGGCCATAAAATTCGCGCCGCCCGAGGATATGCGAGACCGGCTCGCGCATCAGGCGGCGGTCGATATAGCCGTCAAAGCGGCTCACTTCGGCCGGGGTCAGCGCCCGTGCCGCTTCAAGCGTGAGCCTGTCGCGCAAGATGCCAAGCGCCTCGGCCATCAGCGCCCGCGCGTCTCCGGCAGCATTGGGGATCTCGGCGGCGATGAGCCGGCGCGTGGCAGCCACAAGGGCGGCCTGGACGCTCATGCCTCCATCTCGGCCAGAAGGGTTGCCTGATGATCGGCGATCAACGCTTCGATCACCTCGTCAAGATCGCCCTGCATGATCTGGTCGAGCTTGTAGAGCGTGAGGTTGATCCGATGGTCGGTCATCCGCCCTTGCGGGAAGTTGTAGGTGCGGATGCGTTCAGACCGGTCGCCCGTGCCGACCTGCGCCTTGCGGTCGGCCGAACGCTCGCCATGGAGGCGCTGGCGCTCCAGATCGAAGAGGCGGGTTTTCAGAACCTGCATCGCGATCTCGCGGTTGCGGTGCTGGGATTTCTCCGAACTGGTGACGATGATGCCGGTGGGCAGGTGGGTGATGCGCACGGCGGAATCGGTGGTGTTGACGTGCTGGCCGCCCGCGCCCGACGACCGCATCGTATCAATGCGGATGTCGTTTGCTTCGATCTTGACGTCCACGTCCTCGGCCTCGGGCAGAACCGCCACGGTCGCCGCCGAGGTATGGATGCGGCCGCCGCTTTCAGTCTCGGGCACGCGCTGAACCCTGTGCACGCCGGATTCGAACTTGAGCCGCGCAAAGACACCCTCGCCAGCCACCCGCGCGATCAGCTCTTTGATGCCGCCAAGTTCGGTCTGCTGTTCTTCGATGATCTCAAACTTCCAGCCGCGCGTCTCGCAATAGCGCTGATACATCCGCAGAAGATCGCCGGCGAACAGCGCCGCCTCTTCGCCACCGGTGCCGGGGCGGATCTCGACGATGGCGGCGCGGGAATCGGCGGCGTCTTTGGGCAAAAGCGCAAGCCGCACCTCATGCTCGGCTGCTTCAAGCGCCTCACGCAGCTCGGGCAGCTCGTCCTCGGCCAGCGCCCGCATCTCCGGGTCTTTCAGCATCGCCTCGGCATCAGAGATATCCGCCACGATCCGGCGATAGCTCGTGATCGTCTCGACCACGGGGCGCAGCTCGGCATATTCGCGCGACAGGGTGGCGATCTCGGCCCCCGAGAGGCCGGTCGACATCTTCGCTTCGAGAAATTCGAAACGGGCGAGGATCTGGTCGAGTTTGTCTGCAGCTACCATGCGCCTGCCTTCCCCTATCGCCGCTTGGGCGTCAAGGGGTCGGAATGTCGGCCGCCGCGAGCCAGCCTTCCACGCGGGCGCGATTGACGCCCATATCGCCTTGGCCAAAGCGGGCGCGGGCGTAGACGGTCAACTTGCCCTCCAGAAATTGGATCGTGGAGTAATCGGGAAAGCCCCAGAGGCGGGTGCGGGTGATATAGGTGATCATCCCCTCCTGCGCCGAGCCGGCAAGCCGGGCGGTGCGCGGTGTGGTTTCAGCGATCTGAATCAACCGTTCCAGAATCGCCTCGTCACCCTGCCTGACCGCGATAAAGGAGTTGAGCCCCGCGCTGTCGCCGACCGGCAAAATGGGCGGCGCTTTGTGCCAGCGCGCTAGGTCAGATGGGGCAAGGCGGACAAACAGACCAAGCACCACGACCAGACCGGCAAGGAGGGCAAGTGTTGTCTTCATGGTTGACCTATCTTACCGGCACCCCGGGCAGGATGCACAACATTTCATACAAGAGATTGGCCGCCGTCAGCGCGGTATTGCCCGAGGTATCATAGGGCGGCGAGACCTCGACCAGATCACAGCCGACGATCCTGAGCCCGCGCAAGCCGCGGATCAGCTGAACCGCCTGCGGCGTGGTCAGGCCGCAGATCTCGGGCGTGCCGGTTCCGGGGGCATAGGCGGGATCGAGGCTGTCGATATCATAGGTTATATAGGTCGGGGTCTCGCCAATCTGGTCCTTCACCCGCGCCGCCAACGGGCCAAGCGGCTTTTGCCAGATGTCCTCGGCCTGCACGACGTTAAAGCCCCAGCCCCGCGCCTCGTTGAAATCCTCGGCGGTATATCCCGTGCCACGAAGGCCGATTTGCCATACTTTCGAATGGTTTATCAGGCCTTCTTCATAGGCGCGGCGAAACGGCGTGCCATGGGCGATCGCCTCGCCGAACATATGATCGTTGATATCGGCATGGGCATCGACATGGATCAGCGCCACAGGCCCGTGCTTTTTCGCGATGGCCCGCAGGATTGGCAGCGTCAGAGTATGATCGCCGCCCATCGTCATCGGCAAGGCGCCAGACTTTAGGATCGCATCGTAAGCCTTTGTAATCCTGCGAACACTGTCCTTGAGATCAAAGGTATTAATCGCCACATCGCCGATGTCGGCGCACTGGAGCGCATCGAAAGGCGCAGCACCAGTCCCCATGTTATAGGGCCGCAGCATGGCGCTTTCGGCGCGGATCGCCTTGGGGCCGAAACGCGTGCCGGATCGCCAGGAGGCGCCGATATCCATCGGAACCCCCACGAAGGCCACATCAAGCCCCTCGGCCGTGGCAGCAGCCGGCAGCCGCATGAAGGTATTGGGGCCGCCAAACCGCGGCATCTCGTTTCCCCCAAGCGGCTGGTTCGGCATCAGCGTCCCTTTCGGTTCCAACAATAAAGCGTCATCAGCTCCGTCGCCACATGGGCGCCTGCGATGGCGGTCGCCCCCGTCGTGTCATAAGGCGGCGACACTTCGACGATATCCCCACCCACAAGGTTGATGCCAGCCAGATCGCGCAGCATCGCCGCCGCCTGCCAGCTGGTCAGCCCGCCCCAGACGGGCGTGCCGGTCCCCGGCGCAAAGGCGGGATCGAGCGCGTCGATATCGAAGGTGATGTAGGTGGGGCTCATGCCCACCTTGGCTTTCGCCTGTTCAACCGCCCAAGCCGCGCCTTTCTCATGAACCGCGCGGGCGTCGACATAGTCCATCCCGCAGTAATCGTCGCATTCCGTGCGGATGCCGATCTGGATCGAGCGGGCGGGATCGACGAGCCCGAGTTTGACGGCCTTGTACATGAACGTCCCGTGGTCGATGCGGCTCATGTCGTCGTCGGCCCAAAGGTCGGAATGGGCATCGAAATGGATCACCGACATCGGCCCGTATTTCTCGGCATAGGCCTTGAGTATCGGCAGGGTAATGAAGTGATCGCCCCCCAGCGTGACGGTGCCCACATTCGCCGCAAGGATCGTGCGGATGTGGTCGGTCACCAGATCGGGGAAGCTGGGCGTATAGGCATAATCAAAGGCCACATCGCCATAGTCGATCACCGAAAACTCGCCCAAGGGGTCAAAGCCCTGCCAGCCATAGGGCGGATCATAGGGCTGAAGCGTCGACGCTTCGCGGATCGCGCGGGGGCCGAAACGGGTTCCGGTGCGGTGTGTCACCGCCTGATCGAAGGGGACGCCGGTGATGGCAAGGTCAGCGCCCTTGAGGTCTTTGGTATAGCTGCGCCGCAGGAACGATGTCGCGCCGCCAAAGGCGTTTTCAAAGGCAAGGCCGCGCCGGGCTTCGCGGGTGAATGCAAGATCGATCTGCTTTTTTGCGTCTTCAAGAGCCATGACAGGAACTCCGGTCAAAAGAGGCGCGTCGTTTCGTCGGCGGAGACGCGCGTCATCCGGCCCGCCCAGTCTGACGCGGGCGGGTGGGGAGTCAAGAATTTTTGATCAAAAGACTAACGCAGCGGCTGCGCCGTCTCGACGAGTTTGGCGAAGAACGAGGCGCCAACCGCAGAAATCTCGTCGTCAAAGTTGTAGGCCGGATGATGCAGGCCGGCCGTATCGCCGTTGCCGATGAAGAGATAGGAACCGGGGCGCTTTTCGAGGAAATAGGAGAAATCCTCGGCCCCCATTTCCGAGTTTCCCTCTTCCGTCACGGCATCTTCGCCCGAAATCGCACGGGCAACCTTGGCGGCGAAGGAGGTCTTGTCAGGATCGTTGATCGTCGCCGGATAGCCGACCACATAGTCGAGCTTGGCCTGAACGCCAAAGCTCAAGGAATGGCCTTCAACAATCTCGGTCAGGCGCTTGCGGACCATCTCCTTAACCTTCTTGTCGAAGGTGCGGATCGTGCCATTGATGAAAGCGGTGTCTGGGATGATGTTGTCGACCGTGCCAGCGTGGAACTGCGTGACCGAGACGACAAGCTCATCAATCGGGTTGTGGTTGCG
>Ga0222714_10005025_pt1 | contig 12714 bp, 16 predicted proteins | sample C33_3DmetaG_FD_165048 | JGI IMG/M metagenome (GOLD analysis project Ga0222714, IMG submission 165048) | Estuarine water microbial communities from San Francisco Bay, California, United States - C33_3D | ecosystem: Environmental > Aquatic > Marine > Unclassified | place: USA: California... | reverse complement strand
ATGGAGCATCTCATTTATCAGGAACAAGAACGTATTGGACAAGTGGAGACAGCCATAATTTATCAAATAATAGATTAGGTACAAATGCAGGTAGTGTTGGCGCATCTTCTTATGGAGGTAAAATAGAGCAATTAAGAATCTTTAATAAAGCATTATCATCATCTGAGGTTACAACACTATACGGTGAACCAAGTAATTTATCTACTGCATCTACAACTGATATTTTTAATGACGGCTCTGGTGTAGCTTTATATGAATTTGAAAAAGGAGCAAAAGATACTGGGGGTATATCTGGATATATTGGAAGCGGTGGTGTATTTAATGGGAGTAGTAGTGGTATTACAACTTCTTTAAACAATAGCCTTTTTACAAACGGTTATCAATTTAGCGTTTCAATGTGGGTTAACCCAAGCGCTTCAGCTGCTCACGCTCCTTTAATGAATGGGCTTGTAACAAGCAGCACAGGGTGGTTAATAGAATTGAATAATAATAGAATATATACAAACGTTACTCAATCAGGTCCTGCTTATAGAAGAGGGTATTTTAATACAACTTTAAATAACGGTCAATGGTATCATATTGCGGTTGACCTTATAAACAATTACGCATATCTTAATGGACAAGATATATCTAATACTTTTGTTGATGATAGCTATGGAACAATATCAAGTATAGTTGATGCTGATTGGAAAATTGGTACTCAAACAGCAACAAATACTTATTATTTTAATGGTAAAATAGACCAAATAAGAGTATTCAACAAAGCCCTATCATCAAGTGAAGTAACAACCTTATACGGAGAAACATCAGCATCAGCTACAAAATCAACTACAGATATATTTGATGACGGTAGTGGTGTTGTACTTTATGAATTAGAGGGGAATGCTAATGATACAGGAAGCACATATAATGGCACAGCAACAAATGTAACCTACGCTTACAACGGAACACCTACAAACGTAAACTTTTTAGGTATGGCATTCCAACCTGATTTGGTTTGGATAAAATCCCGTAGTCACGGAACAAATAACGAACTTCACGATTCTGTAAGAGGCGAACCAAGTAGATTATTTTCAGATTTAACATTAGCAGAAGGTACAGTTGCTAATGGATTTGTTTCATTAGACAGTAATGGTTTCAGTTTAGATGGTGCAGGTCAAGGTGGCGAAGTCAATGCAAGTTCAAGAACATACGTTGGTTGGTGTTGGAAAGCAGGAGGTGCAGCAATATCAAATACAGATGGTACTATTACCTCAACAGTTAGTGCTAATCAAGATGCAGGGTTTAGTATTGTGAAAATAAATAATGGCTCATCAAATACTTTTACTTTTGGTACAGGTTTAAGTCAAAGTCCTGAATTTATAATTACGAAAGCTATAACAGTAGATAGTAATTGGACGACTTGGCATAGTGATTTAAGCACATACCAATATCTGTATTTAAACACTACAGACCAAACGCAAACTTTTGTAAGTGATTTGTGGAATCTTTCGGCTTGGGATGGTTCAGGGTTGATAGGCGCTACAAGTACAAATCTTACTAATAACTTGGATACAATTTTTTACTGCTTCCATTCAGTAGATGGTTATCAGAAGGTAGGGAGTTATATCTCCGATAATCAAACCACTAAAAACATTACAACAGGATTTAGACCAAGATTTTTACTATTAAAAAGAAGTAATTCAACGGGTAATTGGGTATTAGTAGATAGTTTAAGAAGTAATAATGAATTGTACGCAAATACAAGTGGAGCAGAAGCAACTGAAGCAAGTATACCTACTTTTTATGATGATGGCTTTACATTACATAACACAAGATATAATGGAGGAACTGATACATACATCTATTTAGCAATAGCATAAACAATGGGACTAGGGAAAACAGCAAAGTACTATAGAAGCAACCCTGAAGCAAGGGCTGTAAAAGCTGCCTATGATAAAAAGTTTCAAAAGAAAAGAGAGCAGGTTAAGAAACGTGTTGAATGCAATAAATTCAATAGAGAGAATGGAACTTATGGAAACGGAGATAAAATGGACTGTTCTCATAAAGGGAAAAACATTATCCGTGAGAGACAATACGCAAACAGAGCTCGTGGAGGAAGAGATAGACGCTAATTTTAATTTTTAATATATGACAACTATTATTTTTATTTTAATCGCAGTTATAGCACTTTTAGTGGTGGTTAACATTGCAGCAATTTGGATGACTAGAAAAGGTCTGACTCGTGACGACAACAACAACATGATTCCTGACCTCTTAGAGGAGAAAATGGCTGAACTGAAGGAAGATGTATCCATTCGTGTAGAACGTGTAGGAGAAGAGCTTAAAGACGTTGGTAAGGCTATTAAAGAAGTAGGTAATCAATTGGGGGATATTCCAAGTGCTGCTACAGGCAAAACAAGACCTGGACGTAAACCAAACAAATAATGGAAGACATCTTCCAAACAGAAGAATTTAAAAGGCTACCCTGGAGAAAGCGTTTTTGTATTAGACTCAAGGTAGCTTTTTTTGGATTTATAGAATCGTTATGAGCTTTATGAGAGATTCAGATAAAGATGGCAAGCAAGACGTTGGTCTAAAGCGTGCCAAGCAAATATTCCTATATTCAGATTCAGAGCCAAACGAAGTTTTAATCGGATTACTACATGCTATCATATTGCCTTTTGCAATGTTTGAAATGGGGGATCCTTCTTTAATATTTCAGTTAGTTGCATCGGCAACAGGATGGTTTCAACTTTATTCCGTATTGTATAATGGAACGCTTAGAATTAGAAAAATTGCAGTTCAACTCGCAACCCTTGTTGCTATTGCTACTTGCGTTAATTATTATATGTTAGACATGCTTAATGGGTCACATTTTGGTTGGCTTCTTATTCTTATCTTTGCAGTATGGAATCTAGTACGAGTTACAAGAGAAAGTTTGTACAAAAATTAAATAATTTACTTCAGGTATGGAGGTATAGTGATAGTCAACCTACAGAAATTGTTTTGGGACTGTCATTAATGTTTATAGCACCTTTGGCTATACACATAGAGCTGGGGGGTCTTTACATCTTCCAGTTTTTGTCTTTTGTGTCTGGAGCTTATCAACTGTTCTGTGTAGCAGATGGCGACTTAAATTGTAGAGTTCGAGCTTCAATGGTTAGCTTTGGAATGTTCTTGGCTACCTCAGCAATGTACTTGTATGTTATAGGGTTTCCGACACCAACTCATTACGGTTGGGCAATATTATGTTTAGCTTCATTTGGGAGCATGAGTCGTTTAATTAGAGAAAAGATACACAGAAATGGATAGCATTACACAGGTTATTATTACACTAGCAACTGTACTAGGATCGGCTGGTATATGGAAGTTTGCTGAAACAAGGCTTAAATTAAAAGCAGAAAATAAAGATAAAGAAAATGCAAACAATGACACCGTGCAATATAGAGACGACTTGAAGAACAGAGTTAGAAACTTAGAATCATTATTAGCCCAATCTGCACAAGAGAAGGACGATATGAGAGACAAAATACTAAAACTTACAGAAGAAGTGTCTGCACTTAGAATGAAGGTAGAGTTTCTTGAAAAAGAAAACGAAAGATTAAAAATGAAATGAAAATATCAAATCACATAAGTTTTAAAGAAGCCGTAAAGTCTAACACGGCATTAAGGTTGGGCATTAAAAACGAACCAAATGATTATCAAATTACTAATATGGTTGGTGTTGCTGTTAATGTTTTCGAGCCTCTTAGAGAGTATGTAGGAGGACCTATAAAAATAAACAGTATGTTTAGATCTGAGGCTTTGAATCGTGCTATTGGTGGGTCGGAACGATCACAACATTGCGAGGGCAGAGCGATTGACCTGGATGACACTTTTGGTCATAAAACAAATGCTGAAATGTTTAATTTCATTAGAGAAAACTTAAATTTTGATCAGCTTATTTGGGAATTTGGAGACGACAAAAACCCTGATTGGGTTCATGTTAGTTATATATCAAAAGAAGAGAATAGAGGACGTGTAATACGAGCTGAAAAAGTAAACGGAAGAACTAATTATAGAATGATATGAGTGACGAAAAAAAACCATTCAAAGAAACAGGACTAGGTAAAATTTTACTCAGCGTTCTTCCAGGAGTTGTTAAAGGAGCATCAAAAGTGTTGCCAAATTCAGGAGTTCTTGGTGTTATTAAAAATCTTATTGATACAGACCCAGACATGTCTGAAGAAGAAAAATCTGCAGCACATGATCAGCTTGTTGAACTTTATCGACTTGAAGTTGAAGATAGAGATTCAGCCAGAAAACGTGAAGCAGCGGTTGCTGCATCTGGGAAAAAAGACTGGATGATGTCATTAACTGGAATAGTTGGACTGGCGGCTTTTGCTTTCCTTGTCTACACAGTGGTTACAACACAGGTGCCAGAAACAAACAAAGAGATATTCATCCATATGATCGGTATAGTTGAAGGAGTTGCTCTAAGCATCTTCGGATATTATTTTGGATCAGCAGTTAAAAAAGACGATAAGAATGGCTAAGGCTAAAATGAATTTTGTGGTTTTTAAGAAAAAACCTAAAGTTAGAAGACCAGGAGTTCACGCAAAAACAAAGTCCTCAAAGTTAAAATCAAGTAGGAATTACATAAAGTTGTACAAGGGTCAGGGTCAACAATAGCTATGCTTTATTTTTGTAAATTTGCATAAAAGTTAAGCTTATGCCAAGAATAAGTACATATCCAAAAGATAATATTGTTACTGGTAATGACATTTGGATTGGATCCGATGGAGATAATGGATTAATAACGAAGAATTTTAGTCCAGATGCCTTAGCTAATTATTATTTAGATACTGGGCTACTTGGAGGACTATCTAAACAATATCCATTTCCAGTTGCCTCATTAATTTGGACAATACAGCATAACTATAATAAATTCCCCTCAATAACCACAGTTGATTCGTCAGGAAATGTTGTTGTTGGTGATATATTTTATAATGACAGTAATTTGATAACCGTAACATTTTCAGCCCCATTTAGCGGCACAGCTTTTTTAAATTAAAAAAACATGGCAATAAACTATTTAAACAACATTGACTTAAACAAGAATGAAATCCAAAATGGAGTCATTCACGTTTTAGCAACAGCACCATTAAATCCAGTTGAGGGACAAATATATTATAACTCAACAGATAGCAAGCTTTTCTTTTTTGACGGAACAAATTGGATTGATGCTTCAGGAGATATTAAAAGTGTTACGACTACTACGTCATCAGCTTTATCAATAACTGATCCTAATGGTCCAAATCCATCACTTGCAATTGTAACTGCAGCTGTAACCTCTGGAGGAACTGCTTTGGCAACTGGAGATCAGATTTACACCTATGTGTCTGGGGCAATATCAACGGCAGTATCCAACATTTCTTTTACAGTAAGCGGAACAATAAACGAAGTTGAAGTTAGTAACGGATCTTCTGTTGGAGACGGAGATACTGTTACTATTGGACTGCCAGATGATGTTACTATAGGAAATAACTTGACTGTAACAAATGATTTAGGGGTTACTGGTAATGCAACTATAACAGGAGATTTAACTGTAAACGGAACTACTACAACGGTAAATTCAAACACAGTTACTTTAGATGATCCTATCTTAACTCTTGGTGGGGACACCGCTCCTACGGCAGATGATAATAAAGATAGAGGGGTAGAGTTTAGATATCACGACGGAACAAGTGCAAAACTTGGATATTTTGGATATGATGACTCTACAGGAAAATTCACATTCATCCCTGACGCTACAAATACATCTGAAGTATTTACTGGAACTAAAGGTTCTCTAGATGTAAATAACATTGATTTAGCAGGAAGTATAACTACGGTTGATGGAGTTGCTCCTACGGCTGGACAGCTTCTTATAGGAAATGGCAGCAACAATGACATGGAGCTTGCTAATTTGACTTCTGGAGAAGCTATATCAATTACAAATGCAGATGGCTCTATAACAATTGGAGTTGAAGATAGTAGCCCTACAAATAAAGGGGCTGTTATTGTTGAAGGCGGAAATGCAATAACAGTGTCTTACAGTTCAGGAACTGCAACTGTAGATGCTGATTCAGCTTCTACAACAGATGCTGGTGTCGTAGAATTAGCTACAGACGCAGAGGCTCTTGCTGGAACATCAACAACGCTGGCTGTAACTCCTTCTGGATTAGCAGCAAGAAGTTGGGTTGGCTCCATTGGTAACGGTTCAGCTACTTCTATACAAATAACACACAGTCTTAATACATATGATGTAATGATACAATTGTATGATACATCTACATATGAAACAGTTTATTCTGATGTAACGAGAGATGGTTTAAATACAGCGACAATTGATTTTTCAACAGCTCCATCTACAAATGGAATAAGAGTATTAGTTAATAAAATAGACTAAAATAAAACATGGCGAATCGTTTCTTAAATAACATAAGAATAAACGATGAGTATACACTGCCCGCACAGGACGGTACTGCTGATCAGGTAATAGCAACAGACGGTGCTGGTAATTTAAGCTTTGTCGATGCTGCTGTTGCTACAGCAGATTCCAATCTTGTATATTACAATGTAAAAAACTCTTCGGGATCTACAATAATTAAAGGTAAAGCAGTAAGAGCAGTTGGTACAGACGGAAACTCTGGGCATATTCTTATTGATGAAATGGTTGCTGATGGTTCTGTAGAATCAAAATACTTTATTGGAGTATTAGAAACAGACCTCGACAATGGAGATATTGGTAGAGTTATTCATTTAGGTGAAATTGACCAGTTTAATACATTAGGACAGAATGGTCAAACTTGGAGTGATGGCGATGTTCTTTGGCTTGATCCAGCAAATCCTGGTGATTATACTTTAACAGAGCCCAATGGTCCTAATTACAAAATAGCTGCTGCAATAGTTTTAAATGCAGCAACAAACGGTAAAATACAAGTTCGTGTACAAGCCAATGAAGGTGTTCATGATTTGCATGATGTAAAACTAGGCACATTAGGAACAGGAGATTTACTTATATATAATACAACGCTACAGGTTTGGGAAAATAGTGGTGATAACACTACAGCTGCTCAATTACCTTCAGGAACTACAGCAGAGCGCCCAACAGGTGTTGCTGGTATGTTTAGATTTAATTCAGATGATTCACAGTTTGAAGGATACAATGGTACTCAATGGGGTGCTATTGCTGGATCAGGCGGAGGCGGCGGTGGAGGAGGTGTTTTATCTATTGAAAGAGACGTATTTACTGCCACTGCATTACAAACAGCATTTACAATATCATCTGAAATAACTGCATCAAGTAATACACAAGTGTATATTGATGGGGTATACCAAGCTAAAAGTAATTACACAACAAGCGGATCAACAATAACATTTTCAACAGGAGTTCCAGCAGGAGCTGAAGTTGAAGTTGTACATTTTATTTCCGTATTATCAAAAATTTATACAGATACGTTTACTGGGGACGCTTCTACAGTCAATTTCACGGCTTCTAAGGACGTTACAGACGAAAACGTTACACAAGTATACATAGACGGAGTTTATCAGTCTAAAGACAATTATACGACTTCTGGAACTACTATCACTTTTTCCACCGCACCTCCAAGTGGTAGTGCAATAGAGGTCGTACATTTTACGCCCGCAGTTTATTCAACATTGAATAGCAACCAGTTTACTGGTACAGGGTCGCAAACAGATTTTACTTTAACACAAGGAGTTGATGCTGATAAATCTTTTGTGTTTATACAGGGTATGTATCAAGAAAAAAGTACATATTCTATAAGCGGAACAACATTAACATTTACTACAGCGCCGCAAAGCGGTTACAGTATTGAAGTTATTACAGTGGGTGCGGTATCTGTATTTAATGACACTATTTATTTGGATAATTTTAGTGGAACAGGATCGCAAGTTGATTATACACTTTCAGCAAGTCCATCTAGTGAGAACGCTATTGATGTTTACATTAATGGATTGTATCAGCAAAAAGATACATTTAGTTTATCTGGTAGCACATTAACATTTTCAACTGCCCCTCCAAACGGTTCAACTATAGAAGTTAAGTCAACAGCGGGGTTGAATAATGTTGCTGTTAATAGTACAATGAATGCAGATTCATTTACTGCTAATGGTACTACAACTGATTATACACTATCAATTACACCTTCAAGTTTAGATTCTGTTGATGTATTTTTAAATGGTATATATCAAAATCAAAGTAATTTAAGTTTAACAGGTAATGTATTAACATTTTCAACCGCTCCTGTAAATGGTACGGCTATTGAAATTAAATCAATAGGTGGGCTTAATAATGTAACAGCAAGAAACAATGATGTTGTAATAGTGTCTTCTAATACAACCGCTGTTAAAAATACATTATATGTGTTAACTGCAAACGTGACTTTAACCTTGCCTGCTTCACCAACTAATGGAGATAGTATTAAGGTTTCAAATAGATCAGGGGTTGCAACTTGCGTTATAGCAAGAAATGGAGAAAACATAATGGGTAGCGCATCAGATTTAACAATAGACAAATTAAACTCTGGATTTGAACTTATATATGCTGGCTCCGCACAGGGGTGGGTATTAATAGGCGTTTCAGGACAATAATAAAAATATGGCAAATTTATCAGATTTTTTACCACTTTCAGGAGGCGGAGGTTTAACTCCAAAATTCGAAGAGTTTAACTCATCAGGTACATTCACTCCTACCCAAGCATTGATTGATGCAGGGGGATATATTGAAGTCTTTTTAGTAGCAGGCGGTGGTAAAACAGGCAGCAGCAGCCTTGGTTCTGCTGGAGGTGAGGTTTTAATGAAAAAAATGTATTTAACTTCTACAACAGGTTGCGCTATAACTATAGGTTCTGGAGCTACTAGTACCAATACTAGTGGTGGTAATAGTACATTTACTGGCTCTTCTGCTGGAGGAAATGATTTAACCGCTAAGGGAGGGCTAGATTATGCCCAACAAGAAAATCATCTAAGTCCTAGTTGGGCTTCTTATAATAGTAATTCTGCTGGAAATGGTGTTTTTGGTTATGGTGCTGGGGGAGCGTCTAGTTATATTGGAGGGGTTAGAACAGCAAAAGCAAACTCAGGTCAAGGAAGTGCTCAAAATCAAAATGGAGGCTCAGGATATTGTTTAATTAAATGGTACGAATAAGAAAATGGAAAATCTAATAGCAATTATAAAAGAAGGTAAGGTAGATAATATTATAGTGGCATCTGACCAGTATGCTGAAACTTTACCTGAGCAAACAATTAATGTAACAGGTCAAGAAGTTGGTATAGGATATACTTTTTCTAACGGTACTTTTACACCACCTGTAAAATCTCAAGAAGAACTTGAGGAAGAGGGTAGATTCTGGAGAGATTCTGAATTAAAGAGAACAGACTTTATCGTTCCATTAACAGATTTTCCAAACCACGCGGATTGGATAACATACAGACAACAATTAAGAGACTGGACAACAACAGAAGATTTTCCAAATATTAAACCAACAGCACCAGCTGAATTATAAATTGTAATTTTGCACTATGGCATTAACAAAACTTACAACAGATTTAATTGACAGTACAATAGTTACTAGCGTTAATGGTAGCACAGGTGCTGTTACATTAGGAACTGGCACAGACTGGCAAGCTACTCCAAAAACAGCAGACTTTACAGCTGTTGCTGGAGAGGGTTATTTTATTAATACTACAAGCGCTGCAATTACAGTTACACTTCCAAGTGGTCCAACTGCTGGAGATGAGGTTTCTATAGTTGATTACGCTGGTACTGCTGATACTAACAATATTACAATAACATCGAATGATAATATTAATGGCGCATCTGATGATGTTTTAATAAATTACGAAAGAGGTGGCGTATCTTTAGTTTATGTAGATGCTACTCAAGGCTGGATAGCTTATAATGCTAACAATGAAACCGCTAGCGCTTTAAATACACTCTCAGTACAAGTAGATTATTTAGTTGTGGCTGGTGGAGGATCTTCTGGCGCTGCAGGTGGCGGTGGTGGTGGCGGTGGAGGTCTTAGAACATCTTATGGTTCTACAACTGGGGGGGGTGGTTCTTCTGAGTCATCTTTATCATTATTAACTAGTACAAATTATAGTGTAACAGTTGGTGCTGGGGGAGCTGGAGTTGTTCACGCAAACCCTGGCAATCCTGGGTCTAATTCGGAATTTTCTACAATCACCTCTACTGGAGGTGGTTTTGGGGGCTCTTATAATACAGGATATGGAGGCGGTACTGGAGGATCTGGAGGGGGAGCTGGAAATTCAGCAGCTAGCACTAGTACTTTTGGAGATGTAGTTAGTCCAATTCAAGGATATGTAGGAGGATATAAATCAGTAGGAAGCGGGGCGCCAAATTATGTAACTGCTGGTGGTGGTGGTGCTGGAGGTCCTGGTGGGAATGTAACGCAAAACACTACACCATCTGACGGGGGCATTGGGTTGGCTGTAAATATTTTAAATTCAACAAATGCAGGAATAGCCTCGGTGGGCGAAGTATCTGGAAGTAATGTTTATTATGCTGGAGGTGGCGGCGGTTCAAGTCAAACAGCAGGAACTACTACAGGTTCAGGTGGTCTTGGGGGTGGAACGGCTGGCGCAGCGGGTTGCCCAGGAACAGCACCATTAGCAGGAACACCTAACACAGGCGGTGGTAATGGAGGAACAGGAGGATGCCCATCAGCCTATAGCACAGGAGGCGGGTCTGGAGTGGTAATACTACGTTATCCATCTGATTATACAATAACAGTAGGAGCTGGAATTACAGAGGCAACCGGATCACCATTTGTAGAAGGATCAGATAAAGTATCAGTATTCACAGCTGGAACAGGAACAATAATATTTGGAACAGCATAAAATATAAATAATAAAATATGGCTCATTACGCTTTCTTAAACATGCAAAACATTGTCACCGAAGTAATAGTAGGTAAAGACGAAACAGATGGACCAACAAACTGGGAAATGCATTATGGTAATTTCAGAGAACAAGTTTGTAAGCGTACATCTTATAACACAAGAGGAGGAGTATATTACGACCCTCAAACAGGACAACCTGCTGAAGATCAATCTAAGGCATTTAGAAAGAACTATGCAGGAATAGGATATACATACGATGAATCTCGTGATGCTTTTATCCCTCCAAAACCATTCGATAGCTGGACACTAAACGAAGACAGCTGTTTATGGGAAGCTCCTGTAGCTATGCCAGATGATGGACAGCGATACTCTTGGAATGAAGAAACAACAAGTTGGGATTTAATAACAGAATAAATAAATAATTATGGCTTTAACTAGAGTAACATCAGCAGTATTAAATGACGATGCTGTATCATATGATAAACTTGGGGCTGAGTTTACAACAGCTGCTGCATTATCTGCAAGCGATGTAGACTTTAGTACGGCTCAAGTGTTCACTAAAACATTAACTGCAAACGATACATTGACATTTTCAAACGTATCAACTGGAATGGTAAAAGACCTTGTAATCACAGGTGACTTTACACTAGCTCTTCCAGCATCAGTTAAGGTTATATCTGGGACATACGATGGGACAGTATCAAACCTAATTCAAATAGTAGCAACCAACGGTGCAACTGAACAGTGGGCATCTATAAGTCAAGAAGCAGTATAATCATGGGAAAGAAAGCAATAAATAAAAACGGTATAATAAAAGTTTACGAAGGAGTACCTAAAGTTTTATACTCTTCAACAGGAACTTATTTAAATGCCTCTGCAATGACAGAAGGGCAATTAAGAGAAGCGGGATTGTTTGATGTTGTTATGCCTGATAGTTATGATTCAAGAATCCACGATCTGGGTCAAATATATTTTGATAGTGCCAATACACAATTTACTTACGATAAGACAGATAAAACTTGGTCACAAAGTTTAGATGAGTTAAAAGAACAGAAGATAGCTAACTTAAAATCATCAGCTAATTCTAAACTTGCCGAAACTGATTGGTATTACATAAGACTTACAGCATTAGGCACGGCAGTTCCACAACAAATTATAGATGATAGAGCGGCAATAATGACAACCGTATCTGCAAAAGAAGCCGAAATTAATGCATTAACAACAGAAGCATCAGTTGTAACTTACGACATAAGCTTATAATATGATTGGTAAAAAATTAATAAATACAGGAGGCGCAGAAGCAGCTTTTCTTCCATCACAGCATTTTGATACTGTAACCTATACAGGGAATGGTGGAACTCAACGTATTGGTGGGTATATAAATAGAGGTGCAGTATTTAATGGGAGTAGTAGTTTTATAGATACTAATTATACATTGCCTTCTGATTCAACAATGTCGTTTTCTTTTTGGGTTAATGTAGCTTCTCTTGGAAGCAGCGACACTTATATAATGTCTGATTTAAGTAGTTCTGCAACTGATAGAAGATTAGATTTTAGATTTAAGGGTTCAACTGGTGGTCAACTATATATAGATGTTGGCAATGGTTCAAGTAATTATACGACAGGCAATACATCATTTGTTCCAACATTAAATACTTGGCATCATATAGTTGTTACATTAAACGGAACTGCAATAAATGTTTATGTTGATAATGGCTCTCCAATATCCCTTACTTCTTCAGTTGCCTTTGGAACGGCAGGGGCGAGAAGTTTATCTTTAGGTAGAGCAGGAGATTATACAGGCACAGCCCATTTAAACGGCAAA
>Ga0222714_10005019_pt1 | contig 12726 bp, 10 predicted proteins | sample C33_3DmetaG_FD_165048 | JGI IMG/M metagenome (GOLD analysis project Ga0222714, IMG submission 165048) | Estuarine water microbial communities from San Francisco Bay, California, United States - C33_3D | ecosystem: Environmental > Aquatic > Marine > Unclassified | place: USA: California... | reverse complement strand
AAATTAAAACGAAAAGTATTTTCTTAACAAAGCATAATTTTTTTCAATGTCATAATGTTCTAGCAAAACTTCATAGGCTTTTGACGTTAATTTATTATTAAAAATTGTGTTATTTTTTAAATTGAGAATTTCTTCTTTCCATACTTCTAAATTGTTTTCTTTAACCAAAATTATATTTTTTTCATTTTTAAAGTTTTCGTTATCCCAGAAACCATTAGTTTTTGAAATAATAACAGGTACCTTCATTGACATTGATTGTAATGCAACACTTTGTCCAGACGGTTGAAATGAATTTTTTAAAGGTATGATTGAAACATAAGCTTCTTCAAATAATTTTATTAATTGAATATTAGTTAGCCTTTGATTATGAAAATTTGAATTAAAGTGAATCACATTTTTAAAATTATTAAAATTTAACATATGATTTGAAGATACAATTACAAATTCTTCAAATGGCATACTTTCAACTAATTTTCTAAGAAATTTAAAGTCTCGGAAGTAATCATTTCCAACAAATAAAATTTTAGTTTTTTGTTTTAGATTTTGTTTTGAATTCCAAAAATTTGTGTCAATACTAAATGGAATATATTTAAATTTTTTACTATATTTATGATAATTTTCTTCAAAATTTCTTTTTTCACCTTTTGAAATAAAAAAAATTAAATCTACATTTTCAAAAAATAATTTTTTTATAATTTTTGAGTTAATCTTTAAATTCTCATTAATCCCCATAGCAAAAATAAAAACATTAGTTTCTTTATTTAACATTTTTAATATATAAATTATTGGTAAAAGTGAAAAATAAATATTTTGATTAGTTATTACAATATTGTCCGATTTTTTTAAAATCTTTATATTTTTTAAACTAAGGTATTTTTCAGTAAAGAATGGTAAATTTGTTAATTTTCTTAATATTTTAAAAAAAATATTTAATAAAATATTTGGTTCTTGTTCTTCAATTATATTACTTTTATAATTTTTTAAAAAATTATGAAAGTAATAATAATGCTCTCTTGGATAATTAATATTCTCCGAGTAACCATCTTGTCTGGTTTTAAATACAAATGTAACTTCAGGTGAATCATTCATGATTATTAAATTCAGTATATTAAAATAAACTGAATATGGTCAATAATACTTTTAGTATCCAATTTTTTAAATTATTTTTTTATTTTACTTTAAGTATGTTGATACTATTTAGTAGATCATTTGTTGGCATTTCTATTGTAGGCTTTAGAATTGGTGAAATTTTAATTGGAATAAGTTTAGTTCTATCTTTAGTATTTCTTTTTATTCCTAAACAAACTTTAATTAATTGGACAAACTTTTCAGCTAATTTATTAAATTTTCACAAAGTAATTATCTTTTCTTTCTTTCTTTCGTTGTTACTTGAAAAAACAGATGTAAGAGCCATATATGTGTTTAAAGCTAGTTCGTTCATTTGGGTTTTAGTATATTTGTATGTAGGTGTATTTATAAAAAAGTTTAACTTTTTCAACAAGATTTCAGCATATTACTTTTGGTTAATATTGTTATTATTATATTTCCTTTCAACCACACTAGGAACCTTTCCTTATATAGGACAATATCCTGAAATTATTAATAATTTTTTTATCAATTATTCAGATAAAGTTGAACCTATAAAAGCTTCAAATTTACTAATGGCTTTACTATTTGTAAATTTTTTAATTTATCAATATATTTATTCTGAAAAAATCAAATTATTAGGTTATATAGGTAATATTGGTTTAGTTTTACCTCTACTTGGATTTAACAGTAGGGGTTCAGTCATATTCTGTTTTGTTTATTTGATAATAAGTCTTTATTATTTGAAGACTTATATTCGAAACAATAAAGTCTTCTCAATTTTTATTTTACTATTCTTTGTTTTAATCACTTGTGTTTCAACAATTTGGATTTTTGGCGAATTAAAAATTTCAACTTATGAAGGAAATGCATTTGAAGAGATTTCTACAGAAATAACATCAAGTACTAAAACAGCAGTTGAACGTAAAAATTATAATCCCGATTCATTTTTGAGCTTTTATTTTCTTGATGGTAGAGTTTATTCGCTCGATGGTACAACTGATTGGAGATTAGATATATGGCAAGATAGTATTGATATACAAATAGAATCTAATAAATTATTTTATGGAGTTGGTTATGAAAACTTACTTGAAGTAATGAATGATCCTGAAGAACCTGGAAGGTATGGTTATGATGGTTTGAACGAACATGTTCACAATTACTTAATAAACGTCTTAGCAAGGGGAGGTATATTTCTTTTATTAATAACTTTATTTTTTTGGTTATTTTTAGTTTTGAATTTTTATAAGATAAATAATAATTTATTCATTATTTCTATAATTATTCCTGGTTTTCTTAATGCATTAATAGATGTCTGTATGGAAAGTGTTCAATTTCCAGTTATATTTATGATTTTATTAGGAATGACATTTAATAACTCTTCGAAACTTCCTGAATTTGATAATATAAAAAAGTGATTATGAAAAAAGTTATTATTATAGGCATAACAGGGCAAGATGGGTACTATCTTTCAAAGTTACTTTTAAATGAAGGTTATCAAGTTCATGGTTTAATAAGGCGTTCTTCAAGCTTCAATACCAGTAGAATAGATCCATTAATTTCTCAATTTTCAGATTCAGAAAAGTTGAAATTACATTATTCAGATCTTCTTGATCCGAATTCTATAAATTCTTTAATTAGTAAAATTCAGCCAGATGAGATTTATAACCTTGGTGCACAATCACATGTAGCAGTTTCATTTATAAATCCTTTATATTCTATTCAGACCTCAACTATTGGTCCAGTTGCTATTTTAGAAGCTATAAAAAATTCAAATAAAAAAATTAAATTTTATCAAGCATCGTCATCTGAAATGTATGGAGGTGCAAACAAAGTTAAATTAAACGAATCAAGTACATTTGATCCTAAAAGTCCTTATGCTGTAGGTAAAGTCTTTGCTCATAATATGACCAAAACATATAGAGAATCCTATGGAATTTTTGGAGTTAATGGTATTTTATTTAATCATGAATCTCCTCATAGAGGAGAAACGTTTGTTACTAGAAAAATAACAAGAGCTGTTACAAGAATCCATCTAGGTTTACAAGGCAAATTAACTTTAGGTAATTTATCTGCAATTAGAGACTGGGGATTTGCTGGTGACTATGTAAATGGTATGTGGTTAATGATGCAACATGACGTACCTGAAGATTGGGTTTTAGCAACTGGTGAGGCTCACACTGTAGAAGAATTTGTAAGTCTAGCATTTGAATATTTCAATTTGGATTTTAAAAAATTTGTTACAATTGATAAAAAATATTTCAGACCTAATGAAGTTAATCATTTATTAGGAGATGCTTCAAAAGCAAAAAAATTATTAAACTGGAAACCTACTATGAGTTTTAAAGATTTAGTTAAATTAATGATTGAGTCAGACTTAAATTTAGCAAAACAAGAAAAAGTTTTAATTGAAAGCGGACTACTAAAACCTTCTTGGGAGAATCCTAAATAGTATTTAGATACCATTTATATGTCTCTTGAATACCTTTTTCTAAATCATATTTTGGTTTCCAACCTAAGTTATTAATTTTAGAAGAGTCAAGTAATTTACGTGGATTTCCATCCGGTTTGTTTGAATCAAATAATAATTCTCCTTTAAAGTCAATTATTCTTTTTATAATTTTTACTAACTCAAAAATAGATACTTCCTCACCACTACCAACATTAATGAGATTATCATTTATTTTATTTTCAATAATAAATTTAACTGCATCAGCAAAATCAATTGAATACAAAAACTCTCTTAAAGGTTTTCCAGTTCCCCAGACATGAAAATATTCAGAATTTAAATTTTTTGCTTTATTCAGTCTAGAAATTAATCCGGGTATTACATGACTATTATTTTCATCAAAATTATCACCTGGACCATACAGATTTGTTGGCATTAAGTTTGTTATGTTATGACCGTACTCTTTAGAAATAGCATCTCCGATTTCAATTGAAGTTAGTTTAGCCATAGCGTAGGGGGAGTTTGTCTGCTCTAACTTACCTTCCATAATATACTCCTCTTTTATAGGGTTAGGGGCATTTAGTGGGTAAATACAAGAGCTACCTAAATTAATAAATCGCAATGGTTCTACTTCTTTAAGTGCTTCTAACAAGTTCATATTTATCTTTAAGTTTTCTAAAATAAAATCACTTCTGTAAGTGTTGTTTGCTAAAATTCCACCTACTTTAGCAGCACAATTTATAATCAAATCAGGTTTTGTATTATTAATCAGTATTTTTGTTTCTTCGAAACTAAATAAATTGGTATCTTTGCGAGTTGAAGGTATAACATTATAATCTGACTCTTTTAAATATCTTACTAATGTAGAGCCCACAAGCCCATTAGAGCCGGTAATAAGAATTTTTTTATACACTACTTTTAATTTTAGAAATTTTATTTTCAAATAAAATTAAAAATAAAATTAAAATAATAATTGATAAGTTAAAAATTGGTGTTTTAATTACTTTATAATTTTCTAAATTTTCTGCTTTAATATTTGTACAGTTTAGATTATTAGTCTCAAACAACGTATGTTGTAGAAATGGTAGATTAACTTCACAGTATATTGAGTACGTATTATTTATTGAGACTAAAGCATCAGAATGGGAATTATTTGAAATTGGAAACCCAATTATAAATAATGCTAATAAAATGAAAATTATTACATATAAAAACTTTAATTTTCCTAATTTTTTTAAGATAATTGTATTAATAAAGATAAAACTTAAAGTAAGAAACATACTTATATAGAAAGTTTTGAAAGTATCACCTCTATTTGGATCAAAATTATTTGAAGGTATACCAAAAACATTATTTATTATTAAAACAAACATACCTATTAAAGGTGAAGCTATAAATAATTTGTAATAGTTTTTAAATTTTAAAATAAAAGCAAAATAAAGAATTGTTAAGGCTATTGAAAAGTACTCTCTTATAAATTGGATATAGAATTTAAATGGACCATTGTAATTTATTGATTTGTTTTGAGCATCAAAAAACAAATAACTTGATGACGGGTAAGTTGTTATTATTGACTTTTGTGAATTTTCAAGAATTCCTTTATCATAATTCCAATATATATTAAAGTAGTCGTCAAATGTATCCAAAAGAAATATTCCCAACATTGAATTTTTATGTTTGTCCTCGTACGGCTCTTTGACTAGCTCTAAAAAATTAATATTATAAATTACTGAAAAACTTGCTTTGTTATCATATTTTTCATCATGTTCTGCTTGATTTAAGAATTTTCCGGTAAAAGCTTCAGATTCTATTTGTGAAATAGTAAAAATGCTAATAAAAATAATTATTATGGTAAATAATTTTTTCTTTTTAAGGCTAATAAAAGTTTTATAATAACCAAATAAGTAAAAAAATATTATCATTGCTGAAATAGATATTTTTAGTGAAACTGAAAATGCAAGAATTACTGTAAAAAGATATAAGTAAAAGTTGCGCTTTTTAATAAGAAATTTTTCAAGATAATACAAACTCCATATAAAAAGTGCAAATCCAAGTATTTCTGGTTTCATAGTAACCCTCAAAGTTAACATCGATGAGAAAAAGTTAATCATTGATAGAGTTAACATTGTGTTTATAAATTCAACTTTAAAAATTCTAAGTAATTTATAAACACCTATTAATGAAAATAAATAAATAAAATAGTTTGTTGATTGTATTGAGAAACTAAGTAAGTTTTCGTATTCAGTAAAAATTAATTTTTTTGAATTAATTTCTAGTGTTTTTGAAACAAGATAAAAGTAAATTGGATTTTGTTCCAGATTAATATATTCAACATTTCCGGTTAAAAAGTCCAAATAACGTCTATATTTTTCAACGTCCGGGCCTTTACTGCTATCGTAATATAAGTTTGTAAGTGAATGGCTATAAATAAAAGTTAAAGAAAATAAAATAAAACTAATTATTTTCTTAAATTTGGAATTCTTTATAAAATCTATTTTCATTATATTTATTGTAATGAAGATTAACATTAATTTATGATTCAGTTACTTAACTTACCAGATGATTTATTTTCACCAAGTGTATTTAACAAATTGACTTTATATAAAAAAATTAAATTATTTTTGATGTCAAGATTATATTTGATTATTTTTACATATTGTAATGGAAGTATCTATTGTTTATTAATGAATAAAATATTTATTAATACAGGTAAAATATATTATTCATCAGATGTTGGTTATTCATATAAATCAAAAGATTTTGAAATATATTATCCCAACAAGCTAAGACTTAATAGATCAATTCATGGTATTGAACAATTGGCTTCAAGGTTTGAGCAAAAATATTTTTTAACTACTTTAGAATTTAAAAACAACGACCTTGTTATTGATTGTGGAGCTAATATTGGTGAATTACATTATTCTCTTCCTACTGAAGTCAATATAATATATAAAGCTTTTGAGCCGGATGAAAAAAACTTTAAATGTTTGGACAAAAATTTATCAAAGAAACAAAATGTAGAATTATTCAAAATCGGACTGTCAAATAAAATTGAAAACAGAGACTTTTATTTAAGTCAGGATGGTTCAGATTCATCTTTGTCTTACTTTGGTAGTGACAATAAATCAGTTATTGAAACTATAAAAATAGATGCATTAAATTACAAAAAAATAAAATTATTAAAAGTTGAAGCAGAAGGTTATGAATTAGAAGTGCTTTTGGGTTCAGCAAAAAGCTTAAAAAACATTGAATTTATTGCAGTCGATGTAAGTGCGGAAAGAGGGTTAAATCAGTTAAATACTTTACCTGAAATAACAAATTTTTTATTTTTAAACAATTTTGAGATTAATAAATTTAACGAAAAATTTACTACTTTACTTTTTAAAAACAAAGGATTTATTTAAAAGTGTGTGGTTTTATTGGCAAAATTTCAAATAATCCAATTGATGAAGATTCAATTCGAAAATCAAATAGTTTCTTAACTTGCAGAGGACCAGATCAGACTGAAGAAAGTGGAAATTGTTTAGGAAGTAAAAATTTTAATTTTGAAAATAAGTTCATTTTTCAAATTTTTAATAGATTATCTATAGTTGATTTATCAGAAAAAGCATCACAACCAATGTTTTCAAAAGAATTTAATACATCAATACTTTTTAACGGCGAAATATTTAATAGTTCTGAATTAAGAAGAGAGCTTGAAAGTCTAAATTTACAATTTAAAACTGATCACTCTGATACAGAAGTGGCATTGCTAGGTTTATCCCACTTTGGTTTAAATTATGTAAACAAGCTTAAAGGACAATTTTCAATAGTTTTTTTTAACTATAAAGATAATAAAGTTTATCTGATTAGAGACAGACTTGGACAAAAGCCACTATTTTATTTCATAGAAAAAAATAGTTTATTATTCTCTTCAAATTTAAAATCTTTAGTTTCTAATTTAGAATCAAGAGAATATGAAAATTCCAGTATTTACGAATTTCTTTCGATTGGCGTTGTTACTTCTCCAAGAACTATTTTTAAAGATGTTTCAAAAGTTGAACCTGCTCAAATTATCGAAGTAAATATTGGAGAACAAATATCTATTTCTAGTAAAAAGATATATTGGGATATTTTTTCATTTGATGACGATAAAATATTTGATCCAAATATTTTTAATTCACACTTATCTAAAGCTATTTCGAGAAGATTAGTTTCGGATGTTCCAATTGCAACGCTTATTTCTGGTGGTATAGATAGTACGCTTATATTAAAAAAACTTGTTGAAAGTGAAAGTGAAATCAATTCTTTTTCAGTCACACATAAAGGAAACAAATATGATGAAAAGAAATGGATTGATCTAGTTAATGAAAAATATCAAACAAATCAATTTTATAAAGAAATAGATAATCGTATTGAAAACAATGAAATTATAAAATCAATGGAATTATTTGATGAACCATACGCGGACCCATCTACTTATCCTTCAGCAATAATATATAAAACGATTTCATCTAATTACAAAGTTGTAATAACAGGAGATGGTGGTGACGAACTGACAAATGGATATAAAAGAATTAATCAATTGATGACAAGAAAAAAGTCGTTAAGTATATTATCTTATTTTTTTAAAATTTATCCCAATTTTTTAGGGTCAGGAAATAAATTATTAAAAAATAGTAAAAATATTGAAATAGCTTACAATTCTTTTTTCCATGATTACAAACTGTTAGATTTATTAAAAATAAATTCTTATACCCCAAAAAACTTATATGTAAACAAATCTAAAAATGATTTTAAAAATTTGTATTTATCAGAGTATGTTTATTATTTATCTGAGTTTATGCATCTAAAAGTTGATAGAACCTCAATGGCTGCCTCAGTAGAAGCAAGATCACCTTTTGTGGACTCAGATTTAGTTGAGTATATGTTGTCATTAAACAGTACTCACATTGAATTTAAAAACCCAAAAAAAATATTTAAAGATATTTTGATTCAAGATTTCTCGACTGAATTTTTGGATAGACCTAAAATGGGATTTGTATTTAATCTTGAAAATTGGGTCTTTAAAAATTCAAAATTTATAATAAATGAAATTACAAATGGTGAAATCTCAAAAATTATTAATTTAAAAAATGTAAAAAAATTAACACTCTTTAAAACAAGAATAAATGCTTTGAGATTATGGAAACTCTTATTTTTAGAAATTTATTTCAAATCTATTAAATCTTTATAGTCTTTCAGTTCTAAATTTACTAATTTATCAAGTGAAAAATTATTTTTAATTGATAGTCGAGCATTTTCAGAAATTTTATCTAAATCTAAAAATTGTAAATCTAAAAATATTTTTCTTAGTTCACCTTTTTCTAGCTTAAACAAAAAACCATTTTTATAATTATCTACTATCTCAACATGGTTAGGGATGTCACTAGCTAAAACTATACATCCATTAGCCATTGCCTCAATTAAAGATTTAGGATTACCTTCATATAAAGAAGGTATAATATAAAATACACATTCAGACAATTTTTTATTTAATTCATAATTATTAATAATTCCATGAAAAACAGTATTTGTATTTTTATACTTTGCATAATCTATAAGTGATTTCCTTTGTGAACCTTCACCATAAATATTTAAAGTAATATCTAAATTCGACATTTCATTTAAAAGAAATTTGTAATTTTTTTGCTCTTCCAGTCTTCCAACAGAAATTATCTCAACTTTTCTATTTTTTATAGGTTTTCCATCCACTGCATTAACAGAATTTCTTCTTAATTTAATATTTTTCTTAAAGTAAAAATTATTTATAAGGTAGTTTTTATCACTATTGCTAGTTACTGTGTATAAGTCTGAAAAAATTAAGCAAACTTGTGTTAAAAGATAGTACAAAAATCTTTTTAAAAAATTTTTCTTCATAGATTTACTAAAAGTGTAGACATCGTAACCAGTTCTGATTAACAACGGACAACCTAGAATTAATTTAAGCATTATACTTACCCAAGCACCCTGTAATTGGTTTTGTTTTATTAAATCGACACCTTCTAGTTTATTTTTAACAGCGAAAGGTATATAAAAACTTTGAAAAATTCTTAAAAATTTATTTTTCTTGTATTTTATTAGTGTATAGATTGGAATAATCTTAGAATATTGAAATAATTTTTCGTATTCTTTATCTTTAATATCTCCATAAGTTAGAAATATAAAAGTACAGCCTTCTTTTTCAAGTTTTTTGTAAATTTCAATTTCTTTTTCAAGAGTTCCAGATTTTTCCCAATCAAAAAATGAATATTCGAACGTAAATAGTTTAATTATTACCATATTTGGAATTCAACATTATATTTATTATATGAATTATACTCCTATAGCAATTTTTGGATATAAAAGGCCAAATCAATTTGAAAATTTGCTAAACACTTTATCCGAAAATCCAGAAGCAAAAAATTCTGATGTATATATTTTTATTGACAGAGCTAAGGATGATCAAGATTTAGTAAGCAATTTAGAAGTCTTAGAGATTTCAAAAAAAAATTGGAAGTTTAAAAGTAAAATTATTGTCTATAGAAATGAACATTTTGGTCTAAGGAATAATATTGTTAGAGGTATTGACTTTATTTTTGAAAATTTTGAACAAATTATTGTCTTAGAAGAAGATTTAACTTTAAGTTCTACATTTTTAAATTATATGAATAAATCATTAGAAAAATATAAGCATATTAATAAAATTTGGCATATCAGTGGTTACAATTTGAATTTGTTATTGAATTTTAAAAACAGCTCACATTTCTCAACACAGATGAATTGCTGGGGGTGGGCTACATGGAAAAATAGATGGGAGAAGTTTGATAAAGAATTTAAATTAAAAATTAATTTACAAGATAGAAAAATTATTAACAAATTTAATTTTGATGGTTACGATAAAGGTAATTCTATTCAATTATTGCGTAACGAAGAAAAAAAAATTGAAACTTGGGCAATTTTTTGGTATCAAGAAATTTTTCTAAATAATGGACTTTGTTTAAATCCGAACAAATCTTTAGTAAAAAATAATGGATTTGATGGTAGTGGGGAGAATAAATCAAAAAGTAATTTTTATAATGTTAAAAACTTAAATCAAAATTTTATAAAATTTTATCCTTTAAAATTAAAAATTAACAAATACATAATTTTTCAAATAAAAATTAAATTTATGATTTACAATTTAAAAGATATCAAAGATTATCATTTAAAAAAACTTTTAGTAAAATAATTAAAATGGTTTCACAAGGCGTATTGCTAGCAGGTGGTTCAGGAACAAGATTATTTCCACTTACTAAATCTTTTAACAAACATTTATTACCAATTTTTGACAAACCTATGATTTATTATTCACTTTCTATTTTATTACTTTCTGGAATACGAGAAGTAGTTCTTGTAACTAATGAAAAATATATTAGTCAATTTAAAAATTTGCTTGGAGACGGCAGTGAATTTGGTATTGAAATTAAATTTGTTGTTCAAGAAAATCCAGAAGGTATTCCAGATGCAATAAATTTAGGTTATAAGTATTTATCAGAAGGTGATTTTATGGTTGTCCTTGGTGATAACTTTATTTATGGTCGTGAATTTTTTAGGGAAATACAAGAACAATTAAATTCTAGTGAAATTTGTATTTTTACTCAAAAAGTTAAAAATCCAGAAGACTTTGGTGTAGCAATTATTGACAAGAAAACTGGTATTTTTCAAGATATTGTTGAAAAACCAAATAACTATATAAGTAACGAAGCAGTAATTGGAATTTATAAGTTCGATTCTACATTTCCTGAAAAGTTTAAAAATATTGAAAAATCTTCTAGAGGAGAGTATGAAATTGGAGATATAGTGAAATTATATGATTCTGAAAAAGTGAATGTAGTTCCAATAGGGAGAGGAAGTGCTTGGTTCGATATGGGTAGTTTCGAATCATTTTACAATTGTTCATCATTTGTTAAAACCATTCAAGACAGACAGGGATTATTGGTTTGTTCACCACATGAAGCTTCGACTCAGCTTGGATTAGTTAGTATTGAGCAATTATCTAATTATATAGAAGAAAATAAAAATTCTGAATATGCAAGTTCTTTAAAGTATCTATTAATTTAACTCTTTTCTTTTTAATCTATTTTTGATTACTTTTTTATATTCTTCTATCCACCATTCTTCATTATGTTTATACCAAAAAATTATTTTTTCTAGTTCTTCTTCAAAATTACGTTTTGGTTTCCAACCTATTGAATAAAGCTTTGATAAATCAACAGCATATTTGAAGTCATGCCCTGGTCTATCTTCTACGAAAGTTATCCTATCGTCATCTAATCTTAAAAAATTTAATATTAAATTTGCTACTTCTACATTTTTAAAGTATGTATCTGATCCTATATTGTAAACTCCATTATCACTTTCATAGTTAAAAATTTCAAAAATTGCACTCGCAGTATCATCAACATGTAACCAATGCCTAATGTTCAAACCTTTACCATAAAGTTCAATATTTTTATCATTTAATAAATTAGAAATCGAATAGGGAATAAATTTTTCAGGTTGCTGATAAATTCCATAGTTATTAGCAGGTCTGCAAATTTTAATTTTTAATCCGTAAGTTTTATTATATGCCCCACAGATTAACTCGGCTGAAGCTTTAGATGCAGAGTAAGGCGATGAAGGATTAAATTTGTCATTTTCATTAAAAAAATAATTACCAGCACTGCCGTAAACTTCATCAGTTGAAATATGAAGAAAATTTTCAATATTATTTTTTACAGCATATCTTAATAGAGAATTAATACCACTTATATTTGATTCAATAAAAATTTCTGGATTTGATATAGAATTATCAACATGTGTTTCTGCTGCAAAGTTAATTATTCCATTAATATGTTCATTATTAATTTCTGTTAATTCGTTAATAGAATTAATGTCAATTTCAAAAAATTTTATTTTATTATTTTCTTCAAAAATTTTCTTATTTAGTTTTGAAGTTGTAGATTTTAATGAATCAATTCCAATTATGTTAACTTCTATTTTATTTCTTATTAAATAATTTAAAAAATTAAATCCAATAAATCCATAACATCCAGTTATTAATAAATTCATTAAATTTATATTACTTACTTGTATTAGATATATAATTTTTATTGTGAATAAAATTGAAGAATTTAAAGACCTAGTTAGAAAAATAGAAAGCTTAAATTTAG
>Ga0222714_10005017_pt1 | contig 12727 bp, 10 predicted proteins | sample C33_3DmetaG_FD_165048 | JGI IMG/M metagenome (GOLD analysis project Ga0222714, IMG submission 165048) | Estuarine water microbial communities from San Francisco Bay, California, United States - C33_3D | ecosystem: Environmental > Aquatic > Marine > Unclassified | place: USA: California... | reverse complement strand
ATTCCCTCTGGGGAATCGTAACCCGTAATAGCAAAAATTCCCATCTCGTTTTTGAATCACCGCGGTCGGGGAAAAGCTTAGTGACTCCAACGGTCCAAGTACATCTATTACGGCATGAAAGTCGAGATGAGTACTCACGCTTAATTGCTCAGTAGATTGCATCGCAGTCGATACATGTAGTGATATTCCATTAAGGACAGACATGCCTTCACGGTAATCTGAAAAACAATATGCGGCCCAACTCTCTGATGGAGATAGATTGAGCTCGATATATTTGCCGTCTCTTGCCAAAATAAAAAACTCGAAGCAAGTCTCCTTCCAAAGCCCATCTCTACGCATCGCCGCACCAGTGGGCGGATAGAGAACTTGAGTCGTCTCACTTTGCACCGTAAAAGTTATTCCTAGTTGAATGTCCCTCTTCCAAACTCCTTCAAAAACAATATCGATATTCTCTGTCTGAGAGTTGCCCGGGTGCGGTAGTAGTTTGTACGATACACTCATGAGAGCCATTACGAATAAAACACTTTGGTATCAGAGTACATGAAAAGACCGCCTCCGAAAAAATCCCTCGTCAAGAGAGAAATGTTGGAAAGCGATGGCGTTCGTAAGGCAATTGAGGCTGCAGGAGAAAACATCAAACTCTTGAGCCGGGAAGAACTTTCTCAATCACTACACAGGACGATCGAACAGGCGCCAAACAAAAAATCAATTTGGGTTTTCGGGTATGGGTCATTAATTTGGAATCCAATGTTGAATTTCACAAAAAAAGCTTTGGTTACGATTCATGGATATCACCGCGGTTTTTACTTGTGGTCACGAATCAATCGGGGGAACCCCGAAGTTCCTGGTCTAGTGCTCGCGCTGGATCGTGGAGGATCGTGCCGAGGCATGGCATATAAACTTCCAACAAAAACATTCCGAGAGGAACTTGAGATCCTTTGGAGACGCGAGATGCTTGGTCGCGCCTATTCGCCTCGATGGGTCAACATCCAAATCGATGGGGTATCGCAACATGCTCTCACGTTTGTGATCGATAGAGCTTCTGAGGCTTACACGGGAAAGCTTAAGGATAAAGCGATTATCAAAATTATAAAAACCGCAAAAGGACACTACGGCTCCAGCCTAGATTATTTGTACCAAACTGCGGAGAGCTTTCGTGAAAATAATATTACTGATCGAAAAATCTTTAAGCTCGAAGCACAATTGAAAAAATCTTAGCACATCGAAAGTCGGGCTCTATGCTGCGAGACGATTCGAGCGTGCACGAAGCATTAACCAGCAGATGATTAAAATCGTCACAAGATTCCATGAAACCCCATTCACGAATGCCGCGACATATGATCCAGTAATGTCAAAGATATAACCCGACAACCATCCACCCATCGCCATTCCAATTAGCGAGGAAAACATCACCAAGCCCACACGTAAACCCGCTTGTGCTTCTGGGAAATACTCCCTTACAACCAGTGCGTACGCGGGGACGATACCGCCTTGGAATAGACCAAACAAAATTGAAATTACATATAGCGAAGTGATTTGATCACTTAACAAAAATAAGGATAGTGCGAACGCCTGTAAAACATTTCCGATAATCAGCGTTTTTAATCCACCCCACCGATCGGACAGCCACCCAAATGTCATTCGGCTCGCCACACCACAAGCGAGCAGTATTGAAAGCAACTCAGCACCCTTCGCCGGGCCGTAACCAAGATCACTACAAAACGCGACCATATGAACTTGCGGCATAGCCATTGCGATACAACACCCAAAGGCTGCGAAAATAAGTAATCCCTGAAAAAGATTGCGATTACAGTCAATGGTCTTCAGCCGCATAGGAACCACTCCGTCAGTTCCGACTTCGGTCGGCTTCGGTTTGGCTCGGAGCGCAGTAGCCAAAGGAACCATCAGTAAGACTACCAACACCCCGATGATTGTGTGACTCGTTCTCCATCCGTAATCAACAACTAATCGATCCAGCACCAGCGGCCAAAATGCGCCGGCCAAATACTGCCCACTGGCGATAATCCCTACAGCGGCACCACGCCGTACTACGAACCACTTTGAGACGTGAGCTATCACTGGTGCAAAAGTCGTCGACGTGCCAAGTCCAATGAGTAAAGCATGAATGAGACTTAGGACATAGATATTGCGAGATAACGCTGCTAATACATAGCCGATACTCACTAAGACAATTCCGACAATGACCGCCTTGTAAATTCCCCGCTTATCTGAAAATGCACCAAATAGAATTCCTCCTAAACCGTAACCGATCATCGTTAGGGTGTAGGGCAAAGAAGCATCTGCACGACTAATACCAAAGTCCGCCTGGAATGTTGGCAAGAACACGACAACCGACCACATCCCGACCCCAGCGACGATGCAAAAAACGAGAACAATAAAAAGTCGAATCCAGGCGGATCGAGAGTCGGGCTCAATGTATTGTGTAGAAAAAATATTACCCCCTAATGTGTCACTCATCACATTTGATCGATTCAATATCAAAGCAAACAAGGTACAGGAGATTAGCCTATTCTTGCCCTTCTTTTTACGTTAGAGTAAGGCCCAAATTAAAAAAATATTGTTGGAGGAAATTTTGGGAGCGATTGACATCCCAGCAGCAAGGGAGGGCACGCTGCCGTCGATTCTCGTTGATAACGCACGTCAACGTGGAGAAAAAACGGCAATTCGTGAGAAAGCACTCGGTATTTGGCAAAGCTGGACCTGGTCAGAAGCAGCTAAAGAGGTGGAGTGGCTAGCCTGTGGCCTTGCAGAGAAGGGACTTACCCGAGGTAAAAACTTAGCAATCATCGGCCAGAATCGGCCGCGCCTTTATTGGGCATTTGCTGCATCGCAATCTCTCGGTGCCGTACCAGTTCCCTTGTATCAGGATTCCATAGCGAATGAGATGGAGTATGTATTAAATGATGCAGATATCGAGTTTGCAATCGTAGAAGATCAAGAACAAGTCGATAAGTTATTAGAAATACTTCCGCGATGCAGCAAACTCAAGCATATCGTTTATTGTGATCCCAGAGGACTGCGGCATTACGAAAACAAAGAACTGATTAACTACACGGATCTCAGCGACCTTGGGCAGCAGCGAGCAAAAAATAGCCCTGATTTTTTCAAAAGTGAACTCGATCAATGTCGCCCCGATGACGTATCGGTAATTCTCTACACCTCGGGAACAACCAGTAAACCCAAAGGGGTTTGCCTGACTCACCGAGCGTTCGTGGATGTGGCGAATGGGGATATCGGGTTTGACGGCTTTAATGACCGCGGGGAAATTCTCTCCTACCTGCCAATGGCCTGGGTGGGTGATCACCTGTTTTCATATGCTCAGTCACTCGTCGCGGGCTTTACGGTGAACTGCCCGGAGTCCTCTGACACGGTGATGATTGACCTTCGGGAAATCGGTCCGACCTATTACTTCGCGCCACCGAGCGTATTTGAAAACCTGTTGACCCAAGTGACCATTCGTATGGAAGACGCTGGGAAAATAAAACAGTGGCTCTACAAAACATTTATGGGAGTTGCTAATAAGCATGGCCCCAAAATTATGGACGGCGAATCAGTAGGGTTAATCGGTCGCCTCGCGTACTTGTTGGGTAACGCTTTTGTTTACGGGCCACTACGCAATAATCTTGGTATGAACCGTATTAAAGTTGCTTACACCGGCGGGGCAGCAATTGGCCCAGATCTATACCGCTTTTACCGCTCGATTGGCATCAACCTCAAACAACTGTATGGCCAAACAGAAACGGTTGCGTACGTCTGCAAGCAGCCGAACGGACAAGCAAAGATCGATTCGGTTGGCGTACCCATGCCAGGAGTAGAAATTAAAATAGCCGACAAGGGGGAAATATTAGTTAAGAGCCCCGGCTTATTGAAGGAATACTATAAAAACGCAGAAGCAACACAAGAGGCGCTGACCTCTGACGGCTACTTCCGTACTGGGGATGCTGGATTTTTTGATGATGATGGGCACCTCAAAATCATTGACCGAGCAAAAGATGTTGGCGCGCTCAACGACAACACGATCTTCGCGCCTCAATTTTTAGAGAACAAACTAAAATTTTTCCCATTCATCAAAGAGGCGGTCTGCTTCGGCGACGGGAAAGACTCGGTGTGCGCTTTCGTTAACATTGAAATGGATGCCGTTGGAAACTGGGCCGAACGTAACGGCTTGGGCTATAGCGGTTACGTGGACCTCGCTGGTAAGGAGGAAGTTTACGATCTGATTGGTGAATGTGTAGCGAAAGTGAATGCGGATTTAGCAAAAGAAGAAAGTCTCGCTGGCTCTGCGATCAAAAGATTCTTGATTTTGCATAAGGAGTTGGACGCCGATGACGATGAACTCACGCGCACTCGGAAAGTTCGCAGGGGATTTATCTCAGAAAAATATGGTGTGCTGGTTGACGCGCTCTATGACGGATCAGACTCGTGCTACATAGAGACGCAGGTTAAATTTGAAGATGGTCGCAGTGGTGCGATCTCGGCAACGCTAAAAATTAGAAATATGGATAACGCAACAGCAAACCAAAGCCAGGGAGTGCAGTAATGGCTGGCGATCGAAGAATAGGCGAGACGATCCTCCGCTTGGATGACATCTGTTTATCGTTTGGCGGAGTAAACGCGCTATCCAATATCAGTATCGATGTGAAAGAGCATGAAATCCTAGCAATCATCGGACCGAATGGGGCAGGAAAAAGCTCGTTATTAAACGTGATTAATGGTGTTTATCATCCAAGTAGTGGGTCGGTCACTTATAAAGGACAAACTCGCAATCAAATGCGTCCGCATGATGCTGCCACACAAGGAATAGCAAGAACGTTTCAAAATATCGCTCTCTTCAAAGGTATGTCTGTTCTGAACAACATCATGACGGGCAGAACTCTAAAAATGAAGGCAGGATTCTTTTGGCAATGTCTGCATTTGGGCAAAGCAAGAAATGAAGAAATCGAGCATCGAAAAAAGGTCGAAGAGATTATCGACTTTTTACAAATTCAGTCTATACGGAAAACGCCTGTCGGACGCCTTCCCTATGGACTACAAAAACGCGTAGAACTCGGTCGCGCATTAGCCGCGGAGCCAGAGATCCTTCTGCTTGACGAGCCGATGGCAGGAATGAATATCGAAGAAAAAGAAGACATGAGCCGGTTCATATTAGATGTGAACGATGAATTCGGGACAACGATCGTGCTCATTGAACACGACATGGGCGTTGTCATGGATTTGTCGGATCGCGTTGTGGTGCTGGATTATGGAAAAAAAATTGGTGATGGCACTCCTGATGAGGTCAGAAACAATCAGGAAGTAATTGATGCGTACCTTGGGGTTGCGCACTAGAACAACATACATAATGGAGGAATTGCGAAACTAATTCGGATACTTTTAAATTAGTTAGCAAAAAGACAAATGGGATTTTTTGTTGAAGTTTTAATTGGCGGATTAATGGCTGGGGTGCTCTACTCGTTAGTAGCCCTTGGATTTGTGCTGATCTTTAAAGCCTCGGGTGTTTTCAACTTCGCGCAAGGCGCGATGGTTTTATTTGCAGCCCTCACCTTCGTGCGGCTCATCGATATTTTGAAAGATACCTTTGCACCAATAATGCTGTCGCTTCTCATTACGATCGCACTGATGGTTGTACTGGCGATGGCAGTAGAAAGATTGGTATTACGCCCGATGGTGAATCAACCTGGTATTTCGCTTTTCATGGCAACCCTTGGGATCGCTTACTTCCTCGACGGATTTGGCCAGACGCTCTGGGGTAGCGATATTTACACGCTCGACATCGGCATTCCGAAAGAGCCACTTATGTTGCTAGAGACGGTGTTTGAGGGTGGAGTACTTGTAGCGAGCGAAGACTTAATCGCAACAGTCGTAGCAGGACTTCTCGTTGTCGTTTTGGCGATCTTTTTCCAAAGAACACGAGTGGGTCGAGCGCTAAGAGCAGTGGCCGACGATCACCAAGCCGCACAATCAATTGGAATTCCACTTAATTACATTTGGGTCGTCGTTTGGACGGTAGCTGGACTTGTTGCTTTGGTCGCTGGAATTATTTGGGGATCCAAACTTGGCGTGCAATTTTCACTCTCTTTAATCGCACTTAAAGCTCTACCCGTATTAATTCTTGGCGGCTTTGAATCGGTATTGGGTGCAATTATTGGGGGACTCATCATTGGCGCTGGCGAGAAACTCTCAGAAATTTATCTTGGACCATATGTTGGTGGCGGAATTGAATATTGGTTTGCATACATGCTCGCACTTTTCTTCCTATTGTTTAGACCTCAAGGTTTGTTTGGTGAGGTTCATATCGATCGTGTGTGATTAAGTCGTAGCTATTTAAGAAAAGAAAAAGAATTATGTTTTATCGAGAGACAGGACAGTTCAAAACTTCATACCAAGCGGATCAGGCGATCTTCCCTATCCGACAAGATCGAATATTTATTTTGATTTGGTTGCTCATCGGATTTGCGGTTATTCCATTAGTCGCAAGCGAATATGCTTTTAGAGCAATTCTGATTCCGGTAACGATCATGGGCCTAGCCGCATTGGGTCTAAATATTCTCGTGGGTTACTGCGGACAGGTGTCACTCGGGACAGGGGCTTTTATGGCCGTGGGAGCTTACGCAGCTTACAACTTTATGATTCGCGTGCCCGAGCTCAATCCTTTGTTTTGTTTTGTATTAGGGGGGCTCACTGCGACTGGTGTAGGAATCTTGTTCGGTATACCAAGCTTACGAATTAAAGGATTTTATTTGGCGGTAGCAACACTTGCGCTTCAGTTCTTCACTGATTGGGCATTTAGTCGTATCGGTTGGTTTACAAACTACACTCCGTCGGGATCCATTGCCGTACAACCCGTTGAGGTGTTCGGGTTCGCGTTCAATACGCCACTGCGTAAATACTTTTTGTGTTTGACTATCTTGTCGATCTTTGCCTTAGTCGCAAAAAATATTGTGCGCGGCAGAATCGGTCGAGCTTGGATGGCCACGAGAGATATGGATGTCGCTGCTGAGATTATTGGTATTCGCCCGATGTATGCCAAACTTTCTGCATTCGCCGTAAGTTCATTTTTCATCGGAATCGCTGGGGCGCTTTGGGCCTACATCTATTTAGGTTCTTGGGAGCCGCTTGCTTTTGATATCAACGTATCCTTTAGTGTGTTGTTCATGGTCATCATCGGTGGACTGGGTTCGATTGTTGGAGGGCTCATGGGCGCTGCATTCATTACCTTACTGCCTTTGATGCTGAATCAACTTCCCAGTGCAATGGGTTTTGAAATATCCACCGCTTTGATCAAGCATTTAGAGATTATGATTTTTGGGGCGTTAATTATTTTCTTCTTAGCAGTCGAGCCACTGGGATTTGCAAGACTTTGGCAAATTGCTAAAGAAAAACTTCGACTATGGCCGTTCCCCCACTAGAGGGATGGGATTTAGCGGAATAACTAGTAGTTAAAAAGAAGCTGTATTTTTAGGAGGATAACAATGGGGTACTCAAAACTGATTAAAGGCTTATTGCTGAGTATGCTTCTCGTGATCGTCGGTTGCGGTCAAAAAGAAGAAGGTACTGGCACTGACACTTCGTCAGATAGTCAAACAAGCTCAAACACAAATAATCAAGCATATGCACCAACGCCAGATGGAAACGAGCAATTCGTTCCTGTGCTTTCTTATCGCACCGGACCCTATGCTCCAAATGGTACTGGCGTTGCAAATGGCTTCGTAGACTATCTCAAGCTCGTTGATGCAAGAGACGGCGGCGTGAATGGTGTTCGTATTTCATTTGAAGAATGTGAGACGGAATACAAAACCGACCGGGGTGTCGAGTGTTACGAGCGCCTGAAAGGTTTAGGGCCAACTGGCGCTACGGTGTTTAATCCAAATTCAACGGGAGTCACGTTCGCGTTAACAGAAAAAACCACAACTGACAAAATTCCACTGATCACGATGGGTTACGGCCGATCAGAGTCTCGGGATGGTAGCGTATTTCCTTGGAACTTCCCGATGATGGGAACGTACTGGACTGCTGCGGATGTACTCGTTCAACACGTTGGAAATCTTAGCGGCGGCCTCGATAAATTAAAGGGTAAAAAAATTGCTTTGGTATATCACGACTCACCGTTTGGAAAAGAGCCGATCCCACTTTTACAAAAACGCTCTGAGATGCATGGATTCAGTCTTACGACCATTCCAGTAACGCACCCAGGTGTTGAACAAAAAGCTGCTTGGTTACAGGTCCGTCAAGACAAACCAGATTACGTTTTCCTATGGGGTTGGGGCGTAATGAACTCGACTTCAATCAAAGAAGCTGCTGCGGTGAGATATCCACGTGAGCAGATGTTTGGTGTGTGGTGGTCTGGTGCAGAGCCTGATGTCACTCCAGCCGGTGATGATTCAATAGGTTACTCGTCTGTCACTTTGCAGCACTCTGCCGGTAGTGATAATCAAGTTCATAAAGATATTTTTAAATATGTGTATGACGCTGGCGCAGGTAGTGGCGACCGTGATCGAGTGGGAGAGGTTCTATATAACCGCGGCATGCTCAACGCAGCGATCGTTGTAGAAGTCATTCGAAACGCTCAGAGCAAGTACGGTCAAAAACCATTAACGGGCGAACAGATTCGTTGGGGTATCGAAAACTTTGAGCTCACACAAGCGCAAATCGACAAGCTCGGTTTAACTGGGATGGTTCAACCGATTAAGCTTTCATGCTCCGATCACGAAGGAACGCGTATCGCTCGAATCCATACTTGGAATGGCAAGACTTGGGAATACAGCTCCGATTGGATTGAGGCAAGTGATGCTGTGATTAAACCGATGGTCGAAACCGCAGCAAGCAACTACGCAAAAGAAAAGAACATCACTCGCGCAAGTTGCGAAAGTTAATTGAGAAAAGCCCTTTAGGATAAAAGCAGGAAAAGAGATGACAGAGCAAGCTGAAAACCGCACATTACTTTCGATTAAGAATATCGAGGTAATTTACGACCATGTCATCCTCGTTCTAAAGGGCGTTTCTCTAGAGGTCGAAGAAGGTTCGATTGTGGCACTCCTTGGTGCAAATGGCGCTGGGAAATCCACAACCCTTAAGGCAATATCCAATCTGCTAAAAGCTGAACGTGGAGATGTTACAAAGGGTTCCGTAGTCTTTGATGATGAACGGATTGATCAACTCAATCCATCCATTGTCGTCAAAAAAGGAATCGTGCAAGTCATGGAAGGCCGGCATTGCTTTGCTCACTTAACGGTTGAAGAAAATCTTCTCACCGGGGCATTCACGCGCTCGGCCTCTCGTGCAGAAATTTCAGAAAGCCTTGAAAAAGTTTATAGCTACTTCCCACGACTCAAGCAACGACGCTCGAGTCTCGCTGGATTCACGTCCGGGGGAGAGCAACAAATGACTGCGGTCGGGCGAGCACTCATGGCCAAACCTCGGATGATTCTCCTTGACGAACCATCGATGGGTTTAGCTCCGCAGATTGTTCAAGAAATTTTTGAAATCGTTGAAGACTTAAATCAAAAAGAGAAGGTGAGCTTTCTCCTGGCTGAACAAAATACGACCGTCGCACTTCGGCATGCCAAATACGGATATATTTTAGAGAACGGCAGAGTGGTCATGGATGGCCCAGCGAAAGACCTAGCCAGTAACGAAGATGTGAAAGAGTTCTATTTAGGCATCTCAACGTCTGGTCGCAAGAGTTTTAGAGACGCGAAACATTACCGCAGAAGAAAACGCTGGCTCGCTTAAGCGACTAGCAAAAATCCTATCTATCGATTGGTATTATCATGACCGACAGTAAACTTTTCTTTGACGAAAACGAAACTCGGTCCGCACAGGATCGAAACAAAGACCTTCTAATCCGATTGCGCGATCAGCTCACGCACGCAAAAGCGAATACCCCCTACTATCGCGAACATTTGAAAGACATGGATGTGGAAAGTATCGGAGATCTTAGTCAACTGGAAAAAATTGCGGTTACCCGGAAATCGGAACTTAAAACTCTTCAAAAAAATAATTTCCCTTTTGGTGGCATGACCGCCGTTCCCACTGGAGAGCTGCAACACGTATTCTTGTCCCCCGGTCCTATCTATGATCCAGAGCCAGGAACTCCAAATTATTGGAGGCTCGCTCGAGCAATGTGGGCCGCGGGAGTGCGGCCAGGAGAAATTGTTTACAACACCTTCTCCTACCACTTCACTCCGGCTGGTTTCATGGTGGATTCAGCCGCAAAAACCATCGGATGTGCAGTCTTCCCCGCTGGGATCGGTCAAACCGAGATGCAAGCGCAGACTATTTCCGAGTTAAAGCCGAGTGTTTATGCAGGAACTCCCTCTTTCCTTAAGATTATTTTAGAAAAAGCGGACGAGCTAAACCTTGACGTTTCATCGATCAACAAGGCACTGGTTTCCGGTGAAGCGCTTCTTCCTGCGACTCGGAAATTTTTCTCAGACCGGAAAATCGAAACAAGACAAACCTATGCAACCGCAGATATTGGCCTCATTGCATTTGAGAGTAATCCTGATCAAGGGCTAATCATTGACGAAGACGTGTTGGTCGAAATTGTTCGGCCAGGTACCGATGAAACCCTTCCAGACGGACAAGTCGGTGAAGTCGTTGTCACCACATTTTCGAAAGATTATCCGTTGATCAGATTTGGTACCGGAGACCTATCGATGATTATCGAAGGTCAAAGTGCATGTGGTCGAACCAACCGCAGGCTCAAAGGATGGATGGGTAGAGCGGACCAAACAGCAAAAGTGAAGGGGATGTTTGTCCACCCAGAGCAAATTGAAAAAATTGTAAAGCGCCATAAAGAAGTTTTAAAGGCAAGACTTGTCATTGAACACGACGAGAGTAGTAACGACCTTATGACGCTACATTGTGAGTCGAGCTCTTCTGATGAAGTTCTGCAAAAACAGATTATCGAAAGTATTCGAGAGGTCACAAAACTAAAGGGATTAGTGAAAATCGTATCGTCGGGGTCGCTTGCCAATGACGGTAAGGTCATTGATGACCTACGGAAATTTGATTGATATAGTATCTTTGTAATGTGAGTGATCGCTCACATTCATCTTGTAAATCTAGGCATTAAATCCGAATTAAAGGACCGCCATGAAAGAAAAGCCTATTAGCTCCTACCCTGTGCCGGAAGTGAATAACCTCCCAGATGACATCAAAGCAATGATGCTTGGGGTACAGGAAAAAGCGGGATTTATACCGAATGTCTTTTTAGCACTTTCTCATCGCCCTGATGAGTTTCGCGCTTTTTTCGCGTATCACGATGCGCTGATGTTGAAGGAGTCTGGTTTATCTAAATCGGAAAAAGAAATGATTGTGGTTGCGACTAGCGGCGCGAACCAGTGTCTTTATTGTGTCGTTGCTCACGGTGCGATCTTACGGATTTACGAAAAGAATCCGGTGATCGCTGATCAAATAGCAATCGACTTTCGGAAAGCAGATATATCCGAGCGTCAAAAAGCCATGCTTTCATTTGCAGTAAAGCTCGCCAGAACGCCTGAACTCATTGAAGAGGCGGACCACGAAAAACTCCGTGAAGCGGGTTTTAGCAAAGAGGATATTTGGGATATTGGAGGTATTACTAGTTTCTTTGCTATGTCCAATCGTATGGCTCATTTAACCAGCATGCGGGCTAATCAGGAATTTTACCTAATGGGCAGAATCCCGAAGCAAAAGTAATATTATGAAGTATATATTCCTTTATGGAATGAATGTTATTCTAAGTAACTGATAAATATCTATTTATTCCACCAAATTTGTCGTATACGGTTGTATAATTTCGTAATGCGCTAAATATATTTCCCATTACCATGGGTCGGCGCCGACAAAATCGGGGGTAGTTAGATGTCATTTTTATCGGATGATGATCCTCAAGAGACCCAAGAATGGCTTGATTCTCTTGATAGCGTAATAAAAAAGGAAGGTCCGGAGCGAGCTCACTTCTTGTTAGAGCAGCTCGTTGAAAAAGCGCGGCGATCAGGTGCGCATTTGCCCTACAGCGCAAATACGGCTTATATCAATACCATTCCAATCGGCAACGAGATCAAATCTCCTGGAGATCACGAACTCGAACATCGGATTCGCTCGTATGTTCGATGGAATGCCGCCGCGATGGTACTCAGAGCAAATAAAGATACGAACGTCGGTGGACATATCGCGAGTTTTGCCTCAGCAGCCACCTTATATGATGTTGGATTCAACCATTTTTGGCACACCCCCTCAGAATCACATGGTGGCGATTTGGTTTTCTCGCAGGGTCACTCAGCGCCTGGTGTATACGCGCGCGCGTTTATGCTCGGCCGTCTAACAGAGAAACAATTGGACAAATACCGCCAAGAAGTTGACGGAGAAGGCCTCTCCTCTTATCCGCATCCATGGTTAATGCCTGACTTTTGGCAATTTCCTACAGTATCGATGGGGCTTGGTCCAATCATGGCGATTTACCAAGCACGATTTATGAAGTATCTGCAAGATAGAGGGCTCGCAGATACAGACGGTCGAAAAGTTTGGTGTTTTCTCGGAGACGGAGAGAGTGACGAGCCAGAATCAATGGGGGCAATTGGTGTTGCCGCCCGAGAAAAACTCGACAACTTAATTTTTGTTGTGAACTGTAACCTTCAAAGGCTCGATGGTCCGGTTCGCGGAAACGGAAAAATTATTCAGGAGTTAGAAGCCGATTACCGTGGGGCCGGATGGAACGTCA
>Ga0222714_10005016_pt1 | contig 12728 bp, 11 predicted proteins | sample C33_3DmetaG_FD_165048 | JGI IMG/M metagenome (GOLD analysis project Ga0222714, IMG submission 165048) | Estuarine water microbial communities from San Francisco Bay, California, United States - C33_3D | ecosystem: Environmental > Aquatic > Marine > Unclassified | place: USA: California... | reverse complement strand
CCTCGCGGAGGATGTCCGTGCCGCAGAGACGGGCGAGGGCACCGAGCGCTACCGCGTGGATGGCGGCACGATCCGACTTGTGTCGGCGCTCGAGCGCGCTATCGGATCCGGGCGCGTGACCCGGGGCGCGCAGGTGGCGACGATCACCTCCGCCGACGGTGAGGTGCGGCTTGCCATCAGCGCCGCGGGCGGGCGTCGCATCGAGGCCGGTGACCGCGTGGTGATCACCCTGCCGCCGCGCGTGCTGGCCAACGTGGACATGCGCCGGTCGGGCGTGCCGCGCGACGTCCTGCGCGGAATCGCGTCAATCGCGATGGGCACCAACGCCAAGCTCATCATGCCCTTCGCGCAGGCCTCCTGGGAGCACGCGGGCTGGAGCGGCGACGGCACGAGCGACACCGCGATCGGCAGCACCTGGCAGGCCACCATGGGGCAGCGCGCCGACGGCGTGGCCCTCACCATGCTGGTGGGCGGCGCGCAGGGGGCGCGCATCGCGGGCCCGGACCACGGTCCCGCGACCGCGGCGTCGGTGACCGAGCGCCTCTCCCTGGTCGACCGGGTCGCGCCCGGCACGAGCAATGCGGCACGCACGGGCGCCGTGGTGCACGCCTGGGCTCGCGACCCCCTGGCACGCGGCTCGTACTCCGCGGCGCGCCCGGGACACGACGACTCCTGGCCCGACCTCGCACGCCCCTATGGCCTCGTGCACTTCGCCGGCGAGCACGCGGACCCCGACTACTCGGGATACATGGAGGGCGCCGTGAGGTCGGGCCAGCGCGCCGCCCGACAGGTGCTCGCGCGGCTCTAGCCGATCTACCCCGGAGGGGGAGCCTGCTTCACGCGACCCCAGAGGGGGGCGAGGCGCGCAAGGTCGTGCGTGGGCAGCACGCCGTCGCGAAGCGGGGGGTGCCCGTCGACCATGCGGGACAGGGCGCGCCCTGTCCGGGCCTCCCATGGCGCAGCATCGCGCGCGAGGGCGCGCCCTGTGGCCTCGGGCGGCAGCGGGCGGTCGCTGGCGAGCAGCAGCAGGTTTCCCGAGGTGCGGTGCTCCAGCACCGCGGGCTCGGCCAGCAACGCCACCGAGGCGTATTCGTCCGCCATCCCGGCGGCCACGGCGCGGGCCAGGCCCAGGGATTCGACGTCGATGAGGTTCATCGCGTGCAGGCCCCCGGGGCGCAGAACGCGGTGCACCTCAGCGATGAACTCCGCCGTCGAGAGCGCATGCGGCACCAGGAGCCCGATGAAGGCATCCACCACGACCAGGTCGAGCGCGTCGTCGGGCAGGTGGGCGAGCGCTGGCCGCCCATCGCCCACCCGGACCTCGAGCCGCGGCACATCATCGAGCATCAGGTGGTCGCGCGATGCCTGCACCACCCCGGCGTCGCGCTCCACCACTGTCACGCGGGCGCGGCGGCGCGTGGCCACGAGGTAGCGGGCCAGCGTGCATGGCCCCCCGCCTACCTGCAGCGCCTCGAGGGAATCACGCGCCGGGAACATTGCGTCGATCACGCCCACAAGGTGGCGCAGGTACTCGAAGCGAATGCGCGTGGGGTCGACCAGATCCACATGGCTGGCCTCCACCCCGTCCATGAGCAGCAGTCGCCCCCCGGGATGCTCGGCATCGCGATCGGCCCGTATCTCGATCGTCACGTAATCCGCAACGATCGGATACGCCGGTGCCGGAGGAGCCCTCATAGGCGCATTGTGGCGGGAGGCCGGCCTGTGGCAAAGGCGCCGGCCACCGCGGCACCTACCGCTCCGGATCCAGCCGCCGCTCAGGTAAGCAGCACGCCTCCGTCCACCACGATCTGCGCGCCGGTGACGTAGGTGGACAGGTCGGAGGCCAGGAAGAGCACCGCTCGGGCGATGTCATCGGGGTCGCCCATGCGGCCCTCGGGGATTCGGGCGCTGAATGCCGCCACGGCCTCGGCAGATCCGGCACCCATCTCCTCCACGCCCGGCGTGAGCACCCCACCCGGCGCCACGGCGTTCACGCGGATGCCGTGGGGGGCCAGCTCAAGTGCCACGTTCTTCGTGAAGCCCCACACCGCATGCTTCGACGCGTCGTAGTGCGCGAGCCCGACCATCGAGGGGTGCAGGGCGTCGATCGACGTGACGTTTATGATCGCGCCCGCGCGGCCCTGCTCCACCATCGCGGCCGCCGCCTCGCGAGTGCACAGGAACACGCCGCGCAGATTCACCGCCATCACCCTGTCGAACACGGCGGTCTCCATGCCGAGCACGGGGCACGGGGGAAAGATGCCGGCGTTGTTCGCAACCACGTCGATCCCGCCAAGCTCATCAGTGCACGCGCGCACCAGCGACTTGACCGCGGCCTCGTCGGACACATCAGCGGCCACCGCGAGGGCCGTGCCGCCCCCATCGCGGATCTCGGCGGCCACCGACTCCGCGGTATCTGCCTCCAGATCGGACACCGCCACGGCTGCGCCGGCATCGGCGAGCCGCAGTGCGATGGCGCGTCCGATGCCCCTACCAGACCCGGTGACCAGCGCCACCTTCCCCTTCAGTGAGATGAGCTCGGGCAGGGGCGGGCGATCGGCCATGGGCGAGTCCTACCAAACGCCGACCCCCGGCGCGTTGCCGGGGGTCGGGCGGAACCACGGGGCGGCGCGCAGCGCCGGAATCCGTCACACGTTGATGGAGTCCCGATTCCCCGAGATCTCGGTGATCAGCTCGCCCATGACGTCCTTGGCGTCGCCGAACACCATGAGGGTCTTCTCGTTGAAGAAGAGCTCGTTCTCAACCCCGGCGAAGCCCGGGCGCATCGATCGCTTGACCACCATCACCGACGCCGCCTTGTCGACGTCGAGGATCGGCATGCCGTAGATGGGGCTCTTCTGGTCGTGACGGGCGGCCGGGTTGACCACGTCGTTCGCGCCCAGCACGAGCACCACGTCCACCTGCGGGAACTCGGGGTTGATCTCCTCCATGTCGATCAGCTGCTCGTACGGCACGTTGGCCTCGGCGAGGAGCACGTTCATGTGCCCCGGCATGCGGCCGGCCACCGGATGGATGGCGTACTTGACCTCCACGCCTTCCTTCTCGAGCGTGTCCGCGAGTTCGCGCACCTTGTGCTGCGCCTGCGCCACCGCCATGCCGTAGCCCGGCACGATCACCACGAGGCGGGAGTTCTTCAGGATGTCCCCGGCCTCATCGAATGAGGCGCTGCGGATGGAGCCAGCCTCCTGGTCGCTCCACTCGGCCTCGGTGGCCCCGAATGCCCCGAAGAGGACGTTCCGGAACGACCGGTTCATGGCGCGGCACATGATGATCGAGAGGATGAGCCCCGACATGCCGTCGAGGGCACCCGCCACGATCAGCAGGTTGTTCTCGAGCACGAATCCGAGGAGCGCGGCTGCGATGCCGGCGTAGGAGTTCAGGAGCGCGATGACCGTGGGCATGTCGGCGCCGCCGATCGGGATGATGAGCAGCACCCCGAAGGCCAGTCCGGCCACGATGATGACCGGGATCGCCCACACCTGCGACGGGTCGACGGCGAGGATGACCACCATCAGGACCGCGAGGCCCAGCACGGCGAAGTTGAGGGTCTTCTGCAGCGGGAAGACGATGGGCCGCTGCGCGAGCCACTTGACCTCCTGCAGCTTCCCGGCCGCCATGAGCGAGCCGGTGAAGACGAGGGCACCCAGCGTGATCTCGATGCCGAGCACCGCCATCACGAACCAGTTGATGTCGGGCGTGGCGTCGTAGTACTTGGCGATACCCACGAGGCCCGCGGCGAGGGCGCCGAATGCGTGCGACAGCGCGATTCGCTGCGGCATGGCGGTCATGGGCACGAGCAGGCCCAGCGGCACGCCGATGGCGGCACCGATGAGCATCGCGACCGCGATGTAGATGTAGCCGGTGGTGGTGATGACCGGCAGCAGCAGCGTGCCGATGATCGCGAGGACGAAGCCGATCTCGCCGGCAAAGATTCCCTTGCGGGCGGTCTTGGCGTCGGACATCCACTTCAGCGACAGCACGAAGCCGATCGCGCCCACCAGGTAGAACAGGCTGATGAGGATGTACAGGCCGGTGTCGGTGCTGGGGTCCGGGAAGAACGACGTTGCCATCGGGAGGAGTTCGGTCACGACGACGCCTCCGCCTCAGCCGCCTCGGGCTTCTTGGGCTTCTCCCGCGGCTTGAACATCTTCAGCATCTTGTCGGTGATGAGGAATCCGCCGACCACGTTGATCATCGAGGCGATCACGGCCACAAAGCCGAGGATCGTCGTGTACGCGGTGTACTGGCCGCCCAGCACCACGATGGAGCCCACCAGGGAGATCGCCGAGAGGGCGTTGGTGAGCGCCATGAGCGGGGTGTGCAGCAGGCGCGGGACGCGACGGATCGTCTCGAAGCCGAGGAATCCGGCCAGGGCGAACACGAAGAGCCCCGTCATGATGAACTCGACGCTGACGTTCACTTGGCGGCCTCCTCAGCAGCCGGGGTTTCCTCGGACTCGGGCTCGGGGTCCGGCGCAGGAGGCTCCGGCTCGGGCAGCTTCTCCATGCCAAGGGCCTCGCGCACGCGGTTGTTCACCACGTCGCCGCCCTTGGCCACGACGCTCTCCTTGATGACGTCGTCGTCCACGCCCACGTCCACCGCGCCGTCGACGACCATGAGGGTCACGAAGTTGGCGACGTTCTTGCCGAAGAGCTGGCTCGAGTGCACCGGGATGGTGCCCGGCAGGTTGACCACGCCGATCACCTGAACGCCGTCCACGTCGATGGTCTCGCCGGCGACGGTGGGCTCGCAGTTGCCGCCCTGCTCGGCGGCGAGGTCGACGATCACCGAGCCCGGGGCCATCTGCTTCACCATCTCGGTGGTGACGATGACCGGGGCGGTGCTGCCCTGTACCTGCGCGGTGGTGATGACCACGTCGCTGCCGGCGACGGTCTTGGCCATGAGCTCCTGCTGCTTGCGGATGGTGTCCTCGGAGAGCTGCTTGGCGTAGCCGCCGGAGCCCTCCTCCTGGCCGGTCTCGAGCGGAAGCTCCACGAACCGGGCGCCGAGCGACTCCACCTCCTCGCGTGCGGCGGGGCGTACGTCGTAGGCCTCGACGAGCGCGCCGAGGCGGCGCGAGTTGGCGATGGCCGCGAGGCCCGCCACGCCGGCTCCGATCACGAACACCTTTGCGGGGGCGATGGTGCCGGCCGCCGTGGTGAGAAGCGGGAACATGCGGGGCAGCTTGTCGGCCGCGATGATCACGGCCTTGTAGCCCGCCACTGCCGCCTGCGAGGACAGGATGTCCATCGACTGCGCGCGCGTGGTGCGCGGCACGAGCTCAAGGGCGAACAACGTGGCGCCCGTGGCGCCGACTGCGTTCACCAGCTCGGGCCGCGCGAACGGCGCGACCGAGCCCACCACCACCTGGCCCTGCCGCAGCTTGCCCAGATCGCTGCACGATGCGTCGCCGTCCATGACGTTCACCTGCACCAGGACGTCGGCGCCGAAGGCGTCGTCGCGGGTGCCGATGCGCGCGCCGCGATCGGTGAACGCGGCGTCCGGGTAGCCGGCCGCGTCACCCGCGCCCGACTCGACGATGATCTCGAAGCCCGCCTTGGTCAGCTGGGGAAGCGCGGTCGGGGAGAGCGCGACGCGGGTCTCACCCGCCCGGTTCTCTCGCGGTACCCCGATGACCATGCGCAGCGTGTCGGTTGTTGCCATCTCGCTCTTCTGGTCGGTCCCGAGCCCCGAGCGCGCTAGTGGCGCGCCACCTGATGCGGCGTAAACGGAGTTGGTGTCGGGCGGTGGTTCATGGACGCGTCACGCAGGAACCCGGGTGCGGCAAGACGCGCGCTGACCCGGGAGGATGGGGATTGGTACATGACCGCAACCGGGTATGCAACGTGCGAGCCCGCGCCGCGGGACAGGGGTCCCGGTGGTGGTGGTGGCTCACCGCCCGGCGGCGTCCAGCCGGGCGAACTCATCATCTGTCAACCCGAGGCCCAGGGCGCCCATCATCTCGTCCACCTGGGCCACGCTCGTGGCGCTCGCGATGGGGCTCACCACTCCCGGGTACCCCATGAGCCAGGCCAGCGCCACCTGCCCGGGAGTGGCTCCGTGGGCCGCCGCCACCTCGTCGAGCACGGCCAGCATTGCCCAACCGCGGTCGTTGAGGTAGGCCTGCGAGATGCCCCCGGCGCGGGGCGTCTGCGGCAGGTCCTCGCCGGGCCGGTACTTGCCGGTGAGGAAGCCGCGGGCGAGCGTGAAGTAGGGCGCGACTCCGATGTGCTCGCGCACGCAGATGTCCTCGCCGTCGCCCTGGTAGTCAGCCCGCTCGAGCAGGTTGAAGTGCGGCTGGAAGCCCTCGAAGCGCGCGAGGCCCTCAGACTCGGCCACATCGAGCGCCTCGGCGAGCCGTCCGGGTGAGTAGTTGGATGCCGCAAGGAACCTGACGACCCCCTCCTGCTTGAGCTCATCGAGGTTGCGCAGCGCGTCAGCCAGGGGAATGGCCGGGTCGTCCTGATGCGCGTAGTAGAGATCGACGGTGTCGACTCCAAGCCGCTCGAGCGACCCCTCGATGCCAGCGCGCACGTTCTCCCTGTCGAGTCCGGCGCGCATGTGTGGGTCGCCCGGGTAGCCAACCTTGGTGGCGATCACCAGGTCGTCGGGGCGCCCGCGCGAGGCCAGCCAGCGGCCGATGATGGCCTCCGACTCACCGCCCTGGTTTCCCGGAACCCAGGTGGAGTACACGGTCGCGGTGTCGATGAAGTTCCCGCCGGCGCCGACATAGGCGTCGAGCACGGCAAAGGAGGTCTCCTCGTCGCAGGTCCACCCGAACACGTTGGTGCCGAGGCAGATGGGCGAGACGTCGAGGTCGGTCGATCCGAAGCGGCGGCGTTCTGGCATGACGGGAACCTACTCGCTGGCGCGACGCGAAAACCGCAGATAGTGACGAAACGGACATGTTGCGACCGTGCCACGCACATGCCCGTTCCTCTTGAAATTCCTGCGGGACGCGCGACCATTGGGCCCATGGAAATCCGCAATCAGGGCATCGATGAGCACGCAGTGGTGGTGGCGCTGACCACCGAGCACCTTCGTGCGATCGAGGCAGCTCTCGATCTCGCGAGGGCGGTCGAGCACGGTGAGATCGCCGTGAGCGACCCCGATGAGCTCGGCCAGGCGAGCGTGGCCGCCGAGGGGCTGTCCCAGATCGCCCGCCTCACCACCACGAGCGCCTAGGCGCTGGATACGCGAGGGGCCCGGTCTCCCGGGCCCCGCCCTACAGCGTCACGCAATGCACAGAGGACGTCCTACTTGGACGACCAGCCCTGGGCCGAGTGGCTGCCATCGCAGAACGGCTTGTTGGCGCTCAACCCGCACCTGCACAGCGCGATCGTGGGGTTGAGGTCCGTGAATGGCTGACCGTCCTCACCGGTGAGCGTGAAGTCGCCGCTCACGAGGATCGGCCCATTCTCCTTGAGGCTTATCTCTGCTTTGTCTGCCATGGGGTCTCCCTTCGAGGTACTTGCATGAGCAAGGAGAGGATACCGGGCAGGGCACCTCCCGAGATCGGTGTACGGGCCAATCCGATCGCCCGGGGTGCGCCGGCACCCGATGACCCCGGACCGGGCACCGACTAGCGTGCCCGCGATGGAGTCGACACACAGCCCCGCTCCCCCCGCCGCGGGGTCGAAGGGAGCCCGCATCTGGGCGCTCGTGCTCACGGGCATCGGGCTCTTCATGGTGACCCTCGACAACCTGGTGGTCACCACCGCGCTGCCGGTGATCCGCGTCGACCTCGGCGCATCGGTGGAGACCCTCGGCTGGGTGGTCAACGCGTACACGCTGGCGTTCTCGGTGCTGCTGCTCACCGGCGCGGCGCTGGGCGACCGCTTCGGGCGGCGCCGGGTATTCGCGGCCGGCCTGCTCATCTTCGCCATCGCATCCGCGGGCTGCGCGCTTGCACCCAGCATCGAGTGGCTCATCTTCTTCCGCGCGCTCCAGGGGCTCGGTGCCGCACCGGTGCTGCCGCTGTCGCTCACGCTGCTGGCCGACGCCTTCCCTCCGGGAAAGCGCGGGTTCGCGATCGGCATCTGGTCGGGAATCTCTGGGCTTGCCGTCGCGGCCGGCCCGGTGATCGGCGGCGTCATCGTCGACGGCATCTCATGGCACTGGATCTTCTGGGTGAACGTGCCCATCGGCATCGTGGCCGCGGGACTCACGCTGTGGAAGCTGCGCGAGTCGTACGGCCCCGACACCGGACTCGACCTCCTGGGAATGCTGCTCGCGGGCATCGGCGTGTTCGGCATCGTCTACGGAATCGTGCGCGGCAACGAGGCCGGGTGGGGATCGCCGGAGATCCTCGGCACCCTGCTCGGGGGCGTGGCGTTCATCGTGGCCTTCGTCTGGTGGGAGTCGCGCGCCCCGCACCCGATGCTGCCGCTCAAGTTCTTCCGCAACCGGGGGCTCAACGTGGCCAATGCCGCATCGGTATGCCTCTACTTCGGCCTGTTCGGCGCGGTGTTCTTCCTGGCCCAGTTCCTGCAGACCGTGCAGGGCGACAGCCCCACCGAGGCCGGGCTCAAGGTGCTGCCCTGGACGATCATGCCGATGTTCATCGCGCCGCTCGCCGGGCTCTTCAGCGACCGCATCGGGGCCCGGCCCTTCATGGTGGCCGGCCTGTTCATCATGTCCGGGGCATTTCTCTGGATGGGTCTGGTCATCACGCCCGACATCTCATACCTCGGCCTGTTCGGCGGCTTCCTGCTCGCGGGCTTCGGCATGTCGATGGTCTTCGCGCCGGTGTCCAACCTCCTCGTGCAGTCAGTGCCCCAGGTGGACATCGGCAAGGCATCGGGCACCAACAACACCGTCCGCGAGATCGGCGGCGCCATGGGCATCGCCGTCATGACGGCCATCTTCACCGCGAGCGGGTCCTACGACAGCGGGCAGGCCTACGTTGACGGCCTCAACCCCGCGGTGCTCGTGGCGGCCGGGGTTCTGCTCGCCGGGGCGATCATCTCGCTTGCGGCTCCGCGGCTGCTCGGTGCGAAGCCGGATGGCGTGGCCGCGCACTGATGCGGCTCAGCGACCGCGGGGCCGGCGCCGCTTCCTAGTAGGGGAGTTCCCGGGGCAGCAACCGGTCGACGATATCCCCGGCGAGATCCGGTTGCAGCGGATCGACGGCCATCGGCTGGCCCGCGGATGAGCGCGCCATGGCATCGGGCAGGTCGAGCCAGACTGCGAAGGGCGAAAGAGTGGACTGGAAGATGAACCGGCCCGCGGTGAGGTCGGTGGCCGAGACCCACCATGTGGGGTAGGTGCCGAAGGGCTCCGAAGGGGCTCCGAAGGGCACCGACATCGAGCGGGCCACGCTCACCGCACCAGCGAGTGCCTCATCGGCATCCGCGGGCTCGGGGAGGTGATCGAGGAAGTACGTGCCGCGCACGAACCGCGAGATGGGGTCGACGTCGCCGGGAAGCGCGTCGGCACCCCCGAACGGCGCGTACCGCGACAGACAGGCGAGCTGCATTTCGAGCGGCGGGTCGTTGGTGACCACCCGGGCCTCGGCGCCCTCATGCACGACGACCCCGCCCGGCAGCACCTCGACGACTGCTGCATCGCCATGACGATCCTCCACCGCGAGATGCATGCCGAATGAGGTCCCGCGCATCGGCGCATCGACGATGCGCACCGAGTCGAGCGACGCCAGCACCTCGCCCACGGTCGCGCAGGTATCGAGAGCCCACTGCGCCCACATCACGTTCCCCAGCGCGGGGCGGTGGTCGGGTGCCTCCCACTCCGAATCCTCGAGATAGAGCACGTGCGCTGCAAGGCCGGCGTCATTCACGCCCTCCGATGTGACCGCATCCCACCCGCTCACGACAAGCGATGCGTGGCGCGAGGTCCACTCCAGGGCGTCGGCGCCGGGGGCGCCCCGGCGGGCGAGCCCGGCGGGCAGGGCCCAGATCACTGGCTCGTCGCTCACGTACCAGTCGACGGTGCGACATGCCACGCGCACGCCTGATGCGGTGGACAGGAAGATCCGTGAACACATGGTCGGGCTCCGTTCCTAGGCGCTCGCGGCCGGAGCCGCCCCGCCGCCACTTGCGGGGCCCGTGCCGCCGCCGGCCTCTGCGGCGTCGTCGTCGGCCTGCCAGCGCTTGATCGACTTGCGCAGGAACCAGTATTGCCACATGCCCCAGACGATCTGGGTGCCGAGGGCCACCCCGGTCCACACCAGCACACCGGCGGTGGCGGAGTGCACGTCCATGCCGCCGGCCACCAGTACGGCGATGGCGAGCCCCTGCACGCCGCCGATCCCCCCCGGCAGCGGCACCAGCGAGCCGACCTGCCCGATGAAGTAGGCCATGAGCATCACGGGCAGCGCGATGGGCTCGGTGACCGACGCGATGCCCAGGTAGAAGGCCACGAAGTCGAAGCCCGGATTGGCGAGCATGCCCGTGATCGCGGAGGGGCGGCGGATGGTGCGGACGGCGTCGTACGCCCCGGGCGGCAGGCGGTCGCCGACCTCCCGGATGAGCGTGCGCGTCTTGGCGAAGCGCCCGGTGAGCTTCTCCTGCGTGTCCTCGTCGGGGGGGACGAAGGTCTTGCCCTTGCGGGCGAAGAGCAGGATCGCGATCACCACCGCGGCGGCGATGGCGGCGGGGATCCACGTGATCGCCGGGTGCAGGTCGCCGCTCACGAGTCCCGCTCCGATAGCCACGCCGAGCAGCATGATCATCACGGTCATCACGGTGTTCGAGAGGATCAGGAACGCGGTGGTGGTGCGCGAGATCTGCGCGGCGTTGAACCCCGCGCGCGCGAGGGCCCAGAACTGCACGGCGAAGCCCGTGGCTCCCCCGCCGGGCAGGGTGTCGCCGAGGGCCAGGCGCGAGGTGGTGAGCTGCATGCTCTCCTTGAGCGAGAGCGGGCGAGCGGGGGTGTCGCTGCCCTGCGAGAGCATGCGCGCGGCGGCGCCGTAGACGGCCCAGAACAGCAGCACGTACCCGGCAATCGAGAGGATCTCGAAGGGCACGGCCAGCGCCACCAGCTTGGGATCTCCCGCCTCGACATCGGCCCAGATCTTCGGCACCAGCTTGACGACGAAGAAGATGATGATGAGGAAGACCGCGTAGGTGATGACGCGCTTGAGCAGTCCCTTGAGCGCGGCGCTGTCCATGTGGCGCCAGGCCTTGGGATCGCCGTGCTTGCCCCGGATGCGCTGGGGGATGAAGCGCGTGAGATGCGACACCCGCGTGACCCTACCCCACGCGCTTCCGGTGCATCTGCGAGGATCGCCCCGATGGCGCCCCCACTGCCCACATGAGCAGCGCGGCCGACGGCGAGCGGCGCGCGCGGTCCGGGCTGGCCTTCGCATCCGTGGCGCACGACGGAGCCGGCGCGCCGTGAGGTGGCCCACCCGGCGCCCCGCCATGAGGAAGCGCGTGCGCCCCACGCGTCCGCTGCTGCTCGCCTTCCTCGGCGTCATCGCCGTGGGCACCGTGCTGCTCATGCTGCCCATCAGCAGCACCGGGGGCGGAGCAGCTCCGTTCGGCGACGCCGTGTTCACGGCCGCGAGCGCCGTGACGGTGACCGGCCTCACGGTGGTCGACACCGCCACGTACTGGACGGGCTTCGGCGAGGCGGTGCTGCTGGTCCTCATGCAGCTGGGTGGCCTGGGCATCATGACCTTCACCGCCCTGCTCGTGGTGATCATCGGCGGGCGGCTCGGCATGCGGCGCCGGCAGGCGGCCCAGGCCGAGCAGGGCATCCTCGACCCGGGCGAGATCAAGCGCGTGATCATCGGGGTGGCGATCCTGTCGGCCACCATCGAGGCCGTGCTGGCCCTCGTGCTCTTCGCGCGCTTCGCATCCCTCGACGTCAGCGCGGGCTCGGCGGCGTGGGAAGCCGTCTTCCAGGCGGTGAGCGCCTTCAACGGCGCCGGCTTCACCCTGTTCACGGACAGCCTGGCGCGTTTCCAGGGTGATGTCGTCGTGCTCGGGACGATCGCTGTCGGCATCATCGCCGGGGGACTCGGGGTTCCCGTGTGGGCCGACCTCACGCGCCGGCGGCGCATGGGGCTGTCGCGTCTGCGCTGGTCGCTGCATACGCGCCTCACGCTGCTGGGCACGGCGATACTGCTCGGGCTGGGGTTCGTGATCATCACGATCTTCGAGTGGACCAACCCCGCCACCCTCGGCGCCATGCCCGAGGGCGAGCGCCTGCTCAACGGGGCCTTCCAGGCGGTCACCCCCCGCTCGGCGGGCCTCTCCACCGTGAACTACGGGGACATGCGGGAGGAGACGCTCTTCTTCACCGACTTCCTCATGCTCATCGGCGGCGGCAGCGTGTCGCCGGCCGGTGGAATCAAGGTCACCACCATGCTCGTGCTCGCCCTGGCCACCGTGGCATCGCTTCGCGGCGCAGGCGACGTGCAGTTCATGGGACGCCGGCTGCCGTCCGCGGCGATCAGGCAGGCGCTTTCGGTCACGGTCATCTTCGCCAGCTCGATCCTCGTGGGCACCATCGCACTGCTCATCGCGTCCGATGTCGGCCTGAATGCCGCGTTGTTCGAGGTGACGTCGGCCTTCACCACGACGGGCCTCTCGACCGGCATCACCGGCTCGCTGCCGGGCGTGGCCGAAGGCATACTGATCGTGCTCATGGTGGTCGGACGCCTCGCGCCCCAATTGCTCGGCGCCGCGCTCGTCCTCCGCGAGACGGGAACCACGTACCGCTACCCCGAGGAAAGGCCGATC
>Ga0222714_10005015_pt1 | contig 12734 bp, 10 predicted proteins | sample C33_3DmetaG_FD_165048 | JGI IMG/M metagenome (GOLD analysis project Ga0222714, IMG submission 165048) | Estuarine water microbial communities from San Francisco Bay, California, United States - C33_3D | ecosystem: Environmental > Aquatic > Marine > Unclassified | place: USA: California... | reverse complement strand
CGCATTGGGGATTTCTGTGCCCGGCGTGTGGTGATCGCAAACAACCAGATCCATACCCAACGATCGGGCATATTCGGCTTCGCGAACCGATGTGATTCCGCAGTCTAGCGAAATAACGAGTTGGGCGCCGTTGGCATGGGCTTCGTTCAGTCCCGCTTCGCTCAATCCATAGCCGTGCTTAAAGCGATCCGGTACAAAAAAGATAACATCGGCCCCAAGACTGCCGAGATAGTGAGTCAACAGTGCGGTAGAGGTTGTTCCGTCCACGTCGTAGTCACCGTAGACCAATATGCGCTCGCGCTTTTCAAGCGCTTCGCGCACCCTTTTAACCGCTAAGTCCATGTCGCGCATCAAGAAAGGGTCGTGCAGCCCCTCTGTTCCAGATCGGAAAAAGGTTTTGGCCATGTCGAAAGACTCAATACCCCGAAGAGCGAGCGCCCTAGCTAGTGGCCGCGGCAAATCATTCAGAGATTGTTGCAAATGGTCTACAACGGACTCTGTTTGAACGGGTTTGATTTGCCAGCGCTTCTTACTCATGCCTTCCTTTTTAGATAGTCCCATCAATATACGCGATGGCACGGACGGGAATCAGATCCACCGCCGAGTTTGGTCACAATAGGACTTAAATTCGTCTGGAAATAAGAGCAATAACTGACACTCTTCTGGTCCAATTTGAAACCGGGTCAGGTAGGCTACAAAAACCCAAACCAACCCAATCGACAAGGCATTGGCCAAATAAACGCCCCCCGCTACAAGCAGAAAAGACATGCCCAAATACATGGGGTTACGCGTCCATTTATAGACGCCTGATCGCACCATAGTGCTCGAATTTTGGGGTTTATGAGGGTTTATGGTCGTTGAAGACTTTCGAAACTCCCTGACTCCAAGAACAATAAATGCGGCTCCCACCAACCCGAAAAGGATAGCTATTTCCGAGCGACTAAGTACGTCAACCTGCATAACGGGCAGTAACCTCGCCGCCAGAACCTGCATACCGACCACAAGGGCCGCGACAAGAACCGGAGGTATTTTTAATTCCAATGACTTCATTTCGGCATGTCCCAAAGTTGTTTTGAATTCCAAATGGTCGACTTGGGCAACTTAGCAAAAGCTCCCCTTACCAGCGCGAGGGCAATGCGCTCGGCCGGAATGGTGCGATACGTGAGAGGTAAAACCCGCATAATCCCTTTAAACAGTTGCTCGGCGAATCGGCTGTCGTCGGACCGTTCTCCGTCGATCATCGAAGGGCGGACAATAAGGGTTTGGTCGAAGTTTAGCGCTAAGATGGACTGTTCCAATTCACCCTTTATACGACTGTAAAACACGCGCGAATGAGCATTGGCCCCAATCGATGAAACCAGTCCAAAAAAGAAAGCCCCTTGGGCTTTCATGGTGCGCGCGATCATGAGTGGAATGCCAACATCAATGCGCTCCATTTCTGCTTCGCTTCCCGCCTTTCTGATGGTCGTTCCGAATGCGCAAAATACGTGATGAATGGGCACGGGAGGCTCAAAAGACGCCAAATCGGACAGATCAGACACCACATAGAGCAGTTTCTGGTGCTCTTTAGAGAGCCGTCTTCGACCCAACACTACGACCTGGGTATACTGCGGGTTGTCGAGCAGCAGGTCCAGGCATTTTCCGCCAACCAATCCGCTTGCTCCTAGAATTAATGCATTCAACGTGGTTTCTACAGCATTTGATTTCTGAGGATTATTCTTTAGTTGGGCCTGGGCGTTTCCTTAATTCGAATGCTGCGCCAGCGAACCGTTTTGCCTTCCAAAGCGGGATCACCAATGGAATGCACCTGCAAGGCAATAAACCCGCTTGGTGACTTTGGATCTACTAAATCGGCAGCAAGCACGCCGTTAAGCCAGGTTCGGATATGGGAGCCATTGGTTTCAATCCGGACGTGATTCCATTCGTTTTGCTTGAACGCTTTTTGGGCCGCTGGCCGTCCCACGAGATTAAATAACCAGCCTCTACCCCCTTCCTCATAGAGCCCCGCAGACCACGCTCGATCGGAAGGATCGATTTCAACTTGGTAGCCATGGACACGACCGTTGTTTACCGTTGGAATGCTGTGGCTTCGGATTTGGATTCCAGAATTCAACAGGGGATCCACCAAAAACTCCAATTCCAATACAAAATCGGCGTATTCACGGGTGGTTGCCAAAAATGAATTGGGTGATTTGGGAACGGTGGTGCCCACAATCTCACCGTTGGAAACGGCATATGTAGCAGTTCCACCCAGCTGTTTCCATCCATTGAGGGTTTTCCCGTCAAATAGCGATGTCCATCCTGTTTCGCTCTTGCGAAGGCTTTCGGCCGTATGAACGGTAGGCTTCTCCGTTGCGCGAATGGCGGCTACATCTTCGGCGAGGACACCACCAGACTGATTGCCCCACGCATTGCGGACAAAAGTCAGCGCGTCGGCAATTTGTGCATCGGTAAACGGCATATCCCGAAGACCCGGCATTTCGCCTACCATTTCAGGTGCCGCATAGCGCGTCCCACCAACATCAACAGGTCCCTTAATCCCGTTTAAAACAAGTCGAATGAGCCGCTTTTCGTTTTGCAATACCCAATGCGATCGAACCAGCGGCGGTGCCGTTGCCGTCAATCCTTCGCCATTTGGGCCATGACACGTCGCGCAGAACGAGGTATAAACCGCTCTGCCTCGCTCGAACGACTCGTTAAACGAAGCTGGTAATAAGCGCACTTCATCGAGGCCTTTAACAAGCGCCATGCCTGCAGCCTGTTTGAGTGCTCCAGACAGTTTTCCATTATCTCGAAGTGCCGCAGGGGACGCATCGATAAAGGATTGCTCTTGGTCTTCCAGGCTTCCCAAAATTGCATCAACAACGTAATTGGCTTCGGGATGCCGCGAAACCAATTGCCATTGGGCAGAGATGGCTCGCTTGCGATGGGTATCATAAAAATGCGGCAGCGATGCGGCAACGTGCTTGGCAACCTCTTCGCTGGGATCGGTAGCGAGGCTTTCGAGCAACCGAAGCATTCGGTCACCACCTAAGCCAGTGGCAAGTTGGACCACAACAGCTTTTACCTTGGAATCGGTCGACCTAGCGGCCAATTCTAAGGTGGTTGGGGTCAATTTCCCCAACCCTTCCAACGTCCATAACGCGTGAATCCGCGTCAATGAATTCGGTGCGCCGGTGGCGAGGGCTGCTAGGGCCGTTTGCTGCGAAAAAGCGGCCCGTTCAATCAAAAGACGTTGCGCGGTGTCTCGCCACCATCCATTGGGATGCGACAACGTTTTTACGAGTTCCTGATCGCTTGCTTTGCTCAAACGAGGCATGGCCCCCAGCGGCTTATCAGTCCACCGAATGCGATAGATACGTCCCAGACCGAGGGGCAATTCTAGACCTCGCATCTTGATTTGGCGCTTTAAGTAGTCGGTCAGATAGGTGCTGTGCTGAATCACGCCACGGTACATATCGAGAATAAACAGGCTTCCGTCCGGCGCCGTGTAGCCATTTACGGGCCGAAACCGTTCGTCGGTCGCCGTTAAAAATTCCGCTCTTTCATTGGGTGAAGAGCCCACCATGCGGCCTTCGTTTTCTGTCAAAACAACCCTTTTTACAAGATTAGCGGCCGTTTCTTGTACAAACGCATTTCCGTAAAACTCGCTTGGGAATTGGTCGCCGCGATAGATGACCGGGCCTGCGGCCGAGGTAACGTTCACCAACCTACCGGTACTATCTAAAACGCCGGGTTGATAGCCCCTGTTTACGCCCGGGGTTACACGGCGAGGAAACGTTGTGTTATTGGCTCGACTGGGACCATACGCCCTGCGATCGCCAACCTCGTGATGAGGGTTTTGAAGAAATAAGCCGGGCCGCGCGTCGTCTCCGAGCAGCGTTTGACTGTTGTTGTTATAGAACAAACGACCATAATCGTCTTGCGTGATGCCCCACTGCCCGCGGTATTCCGTTTGCTCTTTGGTCCATTTTCCATCTTGAAAGCGGTACCGCTGATCGGATTTGGCGTTGTAAATCCAATTGTCCATCCCGACCAAGAGGCCATTGGGTTGGTGCTCAGGATTGCCTCCGACGGCATAGGACGAGTCGACAACGGTCATTTTACCCGCTGCGTATCCGTTTTCTTTCGACATAAAACAAGTTTGGGGGTACGGCGACGAGAATTCCTTTATTGTAGACAGCAACGGCCCGCGGAAGAAACAAACCGTCCATAAACACACTGGAGGTTTCGTACTGTCCATCGCCATCTTCATCCCGAACCACTACAACGCGCCCAGCCGGATCGCCGGTTGCGTCGCCATCGGGGGTCGTCATGTAGTCGCGCATTTCCACAATCCACATGGCCCCGTCTTCATCAAAAGCCATGGCCACGGGATCGACTACATCGGGTTCGGCTGCAACGAGTTCCACCGAAAATCCGGACTCCAATTCAAAATCGGCAATCGCTTCCTCGGCGCTTCGAACAGGCGCATCGGGAATCTCGGACGGATCCACGATGTCCACGTCCATGGGCGCATCGCCATCTACCGCCGGGACATCGGGTGAAGGAGTACAAGAGACAACGAATCCAAGGAGGATCCAAAGCGGAATAAAACGAGCCTTCATGAGGGGCAGCAGATTGGTTGAACCCCTAATCTACAATATTCCCTTCTGCTTCAACAATGTAAAGGTAGCCGGGTTACCCTATTTGGCAACGAGAACCAATTGAATGCTGTCTTTGCGTGTTAAACGGCCTTTTTCCATTTCGAATGCGATCAATCGGTCACCATCGCGCATGAATACGGTTTCATCGTCCGCATCAAAGGAATCTGTGCTTCCCAACCACAACTGGCCTTTATCGTTGACCGACCAGGTGGATTCTTCTTGCTCTTCATTGTCTCCAAAAGCGTTCACATCCACAATGAGCTTCTGATTTTTTTGGAATTCAAAGCGTATGTCGATTTCATCCATCAACCCATCGACCGCGTTCAACGCGATTCGTTCGAAAACAGAATCGGCTTCTTTTTTCAAATCAAAAACCATTTTCCAGGTGGTTCCTTCCAGATCCTTGGCATAAACGCGCGATTGAACCATTGCAGAGGATGCACCCATTATGATAACCAAGGCGGCTAGTAGTATTTTTTTCACGGATTTGAACTTGTTGAGTGGATAATTACCTCTTGTAGCGAAAAAGTGGGCAATAGGTTACAGGGGCGATACAAAACGGGATTTCCCCACAAGAATTCGACATGCTCACGCCCTATCTTATCGGCATCCATCATATCTCGGTTTCAAGATGCGCATTCTCTTCATTGCCTTCGTATTTAGCATGCTGTCCCTGTCCGCATGCCAACCTTCAGATAAACCCCTCGAACCTATGGAGCACGGTATTCTAGTGTCCAAATTTGGGACCTTACCAGACGGCCGAGAGGCCTCGTTGTATACCATGCAAAGCCCTTCCGGGATGAAAATGAGCGTCACCAATTTTGGTGCTACCATCGTTACGCTGACCGCACCGGACAGGGATGGAAACCAAGAGGATATTGTACTTGGTTTTGATTCACTGAGCTTCTACCAAACGCAGAGTCCCTATTTCGGCGCCGTTGTAGGCCGCTATGGGAATCGGATTGCAAACGGTAGTTTTTCACTGGATGGAGAAACGTACACGCTTGCTAAAAACAACGGAGACAATCACTTACACGGAGGCCTGGTGGGCTTCGATAAGGTTTTGTGGGAAGCGAATCCGTTCTCGATGGGCTCGGAACACGGCATAGTGATGACCTACACCAGCCCGGATGGGGAAGAAGGGTATCCCGGAACCCTAGAGGCCAAAGTGACCTACTTATTGACAACTGATAACCGGTTGATTGTGAGCTATCAGGCCAGCACCGACAAAGCTACTCCGGTGAATCTGACCCAACATTCGTATTTCAACTTGGCAGGGCCCGGTTCGGACAGCATTTTGGACCACGAGCTAATGATTGCTGCCGATCATTTCACCCCTATTGACGCAGGATTTATTCCAACAGGTGAGATTCAGTCGGTAGAAGGCACTCCGTTTGATTTTAAAACGCCAACCGCGATTGGTTCACGCATCAACGATGCCGATGGGCAACTGAAAAACGGCCTAGGCTATGACCACAATTTTGTGCTTTCGGATGTGAGCTCAGGGCTAAAAATGGCCGCGCGTGTTTACGAAAGAACCAGCGGCCGCATTCTGGAAATCAGCACAAACGAACCCGGTGTTCAGTTTTATGCCGGCAATTTCCTTGATGGCACGTTGACCGGAAAAGGAGGCCACGTGTATCCGTATCGTTCTGGTTTTTGTTTAGAGACGCAGCACTTTCCAGACTCTCCGAACCAGCCATCCTTTCCGACCACCATCCTGCAACCCGGGGAGCTGTACGCAACGCAAACCGTGTTCAAGTTTTCAACCGACGCCCCCTCACAATAGGTAAGGAATTAATTAAACGTCAGTTTACTGATTAAATCGACCTCTTCCTGTCGGTATGGCGTGCCGTCGATACGGAACACATCGTGAAACCACGGATCGGGTTCGATGGTTGGCTCGCCGTCTTTGGTTTGCGGGTGACCCCATGGAAAAATGGTGTTGGACTTGCCCGAAACGAGTCCCCAGTTAATGGCCCCAATGCCTTCATCCTTCCAGTAAGGCAGGTGGTTTTCAAACGTGTTTCCTGCGGAACGGGCCATGTATTCGGTGCAAATCAGAGGCCTTCCGGGTTGTTGCTCGCGAAGCCAAGCCACCCGAGCTTCGGTTTCCTCGGGTTTTTGGTAGCTGTGAAACGTGATGACATCAGAATGAGCTAGCTGAAAGGCATTGAGCTCTTCGAAATCATCCCCTTCGGTCCACATTCCAACGGAAATTGGTTGGCTGGGCGCGGCTTCGCGCGCCCAGCGCACGGTTTCTTTCAAAAATGGGAGCGATTCGGCAGGCGGATTTTTGCCGTTTCCAGGTTCGTTGTACACGTCCCAAAGCAAAACCCGCCCATCGTTTCCAAAGGTCGAAATTACATCTTTGGTATAGGCCTCTAGGGCCGGCCGGAGGGCCACATCCAATCGCTGTTTAACTCCTGGGCTTTCTACCCAGCCCGAGTTGTGAACGCCAGGGCGCGGTTCAGGCTGTGGGCCGAGTGTTGGGTTGTCTCCCCAAACATCGTCGTAGAGGACAAAAATGGTTTTTATGCCGTGCTTATCGGCGATGCCGAGGTATTCATTCATCCGTTCTTCTAATCCATCGGCCGATTGAGCCCACACCAAATAGTGTAGGTATACGCGCATCGTGTTAAACCCAATTCCCGCTGCCCATCCAAGCTCCCGATCGATGGTTTCTGGATCAAAATCGCCTTCCTGCCACATTTCAATCTGATTGATGGCGGTGCTGGGTACAAAATTGGCACCCACCATCCATTCTTGTTCAGCATACCAGGCCGTGGCTTTCTCTTCGCTCCATCGCTCCAGAGACGTGTTTGCTGGTTGTTCGACAGATTTTGGTGTGCAGCCGGCGAGAAAAAGAACCGCAAAAAATACCAGGAGTGTTGATTTCATTTCAATCAGGAGCGCTAAAATTACGAACGATTTTGGGAATGCGCGACAAATGGTGCAGAAAGTGTAACGCAGGAGTCCGATATTGGGGCTGCGTTTTGGGGGAAATCGCGGCGACGCGATACCCTTTACGCTCAATCTACTTCTACAGGACCACATCTTCCACCACATCATTCCATGGGTTTTCATCCAGACATTCAGGCTGTTTTATTCGACCTAGATGGTCTACTGGTTGACAGCGAACAAGCCTGGAATAGAGCGCGCATCGCTTTGGCGAAGGAATTTGGAGCGGTGTGGACCGAAAAGGAGCAACGCGCTCAAGCTGGTGTTCATACTGATGTGTGGGTGAATAACGTTCGCAAATGCATTGGCGACGCCTTGTCGCCCGATGAGGTGCAAGAACGAATTGTTTCCTCCATGGAATCGTACTATCGAGCCGGCGAAGTGCCTTTGTTACCGGGGGCTACAGAATGCATAACGCATTGTAGAAAGCACTTCAAAACAGCACTGGCCTCGGGGTCGCCGCGTCGATTAATCGACGCGGCCCTCGAGGGAACAGGTTGGGGCGCCTATTTTGATGAGGTGATATCTAGTGATGAAGTCGCCGCCGGAAAGCCAGCTCCTGATGTGTACCTCGAAGTGCTTCGAAAGCTGGGTGTAGCATCAAAAGAAGCACTTGTTTTGGAAGATTCCGGTGCCGGTATTCGTTCAGGAAAAGCGGCAGGGGCTTTTGTCATTGCCGTGCCCAACCCAGAAACCGACCCAGGCCCAGACGTCTTGGCATTAGCCGATTTAATCCTTCCGTCGTTGCGAGATGTAGAACGTTATTTTCCATCCACCGATTCACAAAGCCACTAAGCTCTATGCGTACGCTTCCTCGTTACATTCTTGTAATTATGCTGTTATGTGTTGGAGCGCAAGAGGTTAAGGCCCAGTCCAGAAGGGCGTTTTCTCCACGGGTTGGCAGTGTAGGTGCAACGACCACCTTTTTTGTGGGCGATCTTGATCTTCAAATAGAAGAAAAAACGGGCAGAGTGCTGAGCCTGCGCGCGAAAGCAAACGGGTTTGATTTTGCTCCAGGTGAGTGGATGTCGTCGCGTGCGGATTCTGGCTTTTACCAGCTCGGAGACGTGAACATGCGCGTTCGTTTTCCCGGAGAAGACTGGGTCTCGTTTTCAACCGCGCATTCGTTGCAAAGCGTTTCTGAAATCCCCGTATCTGAGCCCTCGGTAGCTGGTTTTGACTTGTCATCCTTATTTGAAGGAAGCGGACTTACCGTTAAACGCTATTGGGAGTCAACGGCCCAAGGGCTATCCCTCCGATTTGAATTGGAAAATAGTGGTTCTAAAACGGTAGAGATTGGAGCGCTTGGCTTCCCGATGATATTTAACAACATCATGCATGCGCGAAGTTTGGACAAAGCGCACGTCATGAACTCCTTCCACGATCCCTATATCGGACGCGACGCCGGCTATGTACAGGTCGCTCGACTCGATGGAACCGGATCCGTTTTGCTAGTGGTTCCGCTTTCTTCTGGAAACGATGCATCGACTCCTTTTGAAGCATGGCGGCCTCTTTTAGACGATCGAACGCCTCGAGGAACGACGCATGAAGGGTTTTACGAATGGATGGCGCATAGTAAAGCCTATGCCGAAAACGAGTGGAAGCAAGCGGAGTCTTGGAATGAAGCCACATCATTTGTATTACAGCCTGGCGAAACCCGTAGTTATGGGGTTCGATTCTTGATCGCCCCCGATGTTCGCAGCATCGAAAAGCGCCTCCGAAAAGATAGTATGCCGGTTGCAGTAGGCTTGCCCGGGTATGTAATTCCTCAAGACACCGAATTTAAACTGTATCTCAGCGCGCCATCGGCGGTTTCCAAAATTGAGGTTGAGCCGGTAGGTGCTCTTCGCCTCGATCCCCTTTCTTCCATAAATCCCGATTGGGTGGGGTATGCTGTAAACGGTTTGAAGTGGGGCCGCGCCCGGGTATCGGTGCACTATGCTGATGGACGCACGCAAACCATTCAATACAAGGTGATCAAACCAGCAGCAGATGTTGTAGCCGATATGGGGCGCTTTTTAACCAATGAGCAGTGGTTTGATCAGGCCAACGACCTGTTTGACAGAGCTCCTTCGGTGATTAGTTATGACTACACCAACCAGCGACAAGTTACGCAGGATTCCAGGGCTTGGATTGCGGGCTTGGGCGACGAGGCAGGATCCGGATCTTGGCTTACGGCCATCATGAAGCAATTGGTTGCACCGACGCGCGAAGAAGTCCAAAAAATGGAGCACTTCGTCGACGAAACCCTATGGGGTGGACTACAATACAGCGACGGCCCCCTAAAATTTGGAGTGCGAAAAAGCCTGTTTTATTACGCCCCAGACTCGATGCCGGAGGGCACGTACAGCGATTCCATTGCGTACGGAAGTTGGTCCAGTTGGAGTAAAGAACACGCCGAGTCCGTAGGCCGGTCCTACAACTACCCCCACGTGGCAGCGTTTTACTGGACCATGTATCGCCTCGCTAGAAATCACACCGATTTGGTTCAAAATCATGCGTGGGATTGGTATTTGGAGCGCGCTTTCGAAACGACAGAAGCCATGGTGCGCTTGGCTCCAGATTACGCCCTATTTGGGCAGATGGAAGGCACTGTTTTCGTACGAATACTCGAAGACCTCCGGCGTGAATCTTGGCATAGTCAGGCAGATAAGCTGGAATCCACCATGCGGGTGCGCGCAGACGTGTGGCAGGCCATGGCATTCCCTTTTGGCAGCGAAATGCCGTGGGATTCGACCGGACAAGAAGAAGTGTATGCGTGGGCCCGCTTTTTTGGGATGGATGAAAAGGCCGATGTAACGTTGAATGCCATTCTTGCCTACATGCCCACCCTCGCACACTGGGGATACAATGGAAGCGCACGCCGGTACTGGGATTTTTGGTACGGCGGCCATCCGAACACCTCTCGATTGGAGCGCCAACTGCATCATTATGGGTCGGCGCTGAATGCGCTACCGGTACTTTCGGAGTATCGCGACAATCCAACCGATACGTATTTACTTCGAGTGGGCTATGGTGGCCTCATGGGGGCGTTGGCGAATGTTACGGAAGAAGGTTTTGCGCCTGCTGCTTTTCATTCGTATCCATCAACCCTCGCCAACGACGGGTATTCGGGTGATTATGGCCCTGGATTTCTTGGATTTACCCTCAACACGGCATCCTATTTGGTGCATGACGACACGTATGGCTGGCAGGCGTTTGGCGGGGATCTTTCGGTGGAAGGCGCAGTCGATTCAGCGCAAAAAATAACCCTTTTCCCAACCGACGCCGCTCGTTTTCGCGTGTATGTTGCTCCCGTTGGCGCATGGCTGGAACTGGATGCAGGTCGGTTTGCATCGGTAACTTTTGATCCCGAAAGCAAAGCGATCACCGCTCGATTTGATCCGGCCTCACCCAATACCCCGGTCGCCAGGCTGCGGGTATCTACCCCAGGTTCGGACCTTGAAGGACATGTTGATGCTAAGGTGTCCCTAGAAAGGGGGGCGTACGTAATAGATTTAACCTCAACCGAGTCGGTAGCGATTCGGTTTAACTAGGTCCCTTTCGGGCCGTTTATTGGCCGTAATAGGAGTTCTTACCGTGTTTGCGCTGCCAGTGTTTGCTGATTAGGTGCTCCTTGATAGGCGCAGCGTCCGGATTAATCTGCTCGGTAAGCCAAGCCATGCGGGCTATTTCTTCCAGAATAACACTGTTGTACACTGCTTTTTGGCCCGTTGGACCCCACGTGAAGGGCCCATGCCCGCCAACCAGCACCATTTGGACGTCTGCTGCTCTCAGGTGGTTTTCGCGAAAGAAATGGACAATTTCGTTGCCGGTTTCAATCTCATAGTCCCCATCGATCCGAGCGTCAGACATAAGCGGTGTGCAGGGAACCGGAACCGTGAGATGGTCGGCATGGGTCGTGCCGTAAACCGGTATCGATCGAAGCGCTTGAGCCCATGCAACCGCGTGGGTTGAATGGGTGTGGCAAATACTTTGGATGCCTTCAAAATTCCGGTATAAAACGGCATGAGTGGGGGTATCGGATGAAGGCCGCAACGAACCACTCACAACCTGGCCCTCCACATCAACGATCACTATGTCCTCGGCTTTCAACGTGGTATAAGGGACTCCGGAAGGTTTGATAGCAAAAACGCCCTCAGAAGGCGAAAAAACGCTCGCATTCCCAAAGGTAGCCACCACCAATCCCGCCCGATTTAATGCTTGATTGGCTTCCCAGGCTTGTTGCTGGAGGTCGCGGAAAGTGGGAGATGTAGAAGCCACGATTACTTTGATTTCCGGAAGAAGGTTTAATTCTCAGAAAAATTGAAACGTTTCAATAATTTGAATATACTGCAGAACTCGCCAAATCAGCCACCCCAAGGGTCTCCCCGAATGACGCAAAGTACCATTTATACCCGAACGTTCAAAAGGTTAAGAATTGGGCTTTTTTGCTGGTTGATGACGGCTCCAGGCGTTGCGCTTTCGCAGCCCTGGACAGGGGATAATACGAGAGCGCAGGTCGAAAACGTAATTCAGCCAAAGGTTCAGGCATTTGCGCTCGGTGATGTTCGCCTGCTAGAGGGCCCGTTTTTGACGGCGATGAAAAAGGATGCTGAATATCTGTATTCCCTGGATGCGGATCGTTTGCTGCATGGTTTCATGACCGAATCGGGGCTCGAGCCCAAAGGGGAAGGATATGCTGGGTGGGAGCGCGATGGCTTAGGAGGACACACCTTGGGGCATTATTTGTCCGCCACATCCATGTATTACGCGGCTTCGGGAGACGAAGACATTCTGCCCCGCATTGAATATATCGTCTCCGAAATGAGTCGCGTTCAGGACCACCGTGGGGATGGATACGTGGGCGCGGTACCCAAAGGCGACGATTTGTGGGAAAAAGTACACGCCCGAGACATCGTGACGTCTGGTTTTCGGCTAAATGGCGTTTGGGCGCCTTGGTACACCTTGCACAAGCAATTTGCGGGGCTATTGGATGCCTTTTGGAATACCGGCAACACCCAAGCCCTTGACGTGGCTAAGCGATTGGCCGATTGGGCGGTAGAGATCACGTCGACGCTGGACGAGGCCGATTGGCAAAACATGTTGGTGTGTGAATACGGTGGAATGAACGAGGCGCTGGCCAAT
>Ga0222714_10005012_pt1 | contig 12745 bp, 8 predicted proteins | sample C33_3DmetaG_FD_165048 | JGI IMG/M metagenome (GOLD analysis project Ga0222714, IMG submission 165048) | Estuarine water microbial communities from San Francisco Bay, California, United States - C33_3D | ecosystem: Environmental > Aquatic > Marine > Unclassified | place: USA: California... | reverse complement strand
GTGATGATTAACTCTGTAGCGATGTGGTCCCGAATACCTTCAAAGCCGAGTTTGTCTTCGATCTGATCGAGAATCCTTTCTCTGAATGCGTCTTTTTCTTTGGACCAATCTATGTTTTCGTGAATGTGAGAAACGGGTACCAAGACATACACTGTAGAACATCCGTCTGGCGCGAGTTGTGGGTCTGTTACACATGCGTTTTGAACATACACCGAGGGGTCATCCCACGTGAGTCTGTGATGCTTTTCGATGTCTTCCAAATTGTTGACATAATCCTTTGAGGCATAGATTTGGTGATGAGGCAAATGATTGAATGATTTGTTGACCCCGATATACATCATAAAAGTCGAGCAGGAATACTTTTTGTGGTCAATTTTCTTGTTCGACCATTTCTTACGAACTGAATCGGGGAATAGACTTGTCATGCCTTGTGCAAAGTCAGCGTTCATCACAACTTTATCAGCGTAAAATCCACCATTTTGAGTTCGGAGTCCAAGGATTTTTTTGCCGTCCATGATGACGCCTTCGACAGATTCACCCATGCGGAATGTTACGCCGAGTTCAGTTGCAATTTCTGCCATTCTTTTTGAAACGCTTCCCAGACCACCGAGAGGATGGAAAATTCCGTATTCGTATTCCAAAAAGGCAAGCATGGTGAAGAGACTTGGACAGTTAAATGGAGACATGCCCAAGTACTTGGTTTGAAATGACATGGCGAGCATAAGCCTGTCATCATCGAATAATTTCATCAAATCTTTTGCTACTGTTCGCTGAGGACGGAGAACCTTAGCAACCCGAAGTGCTCTCTTCGAGACCAAATCTGAAGGGCCATACCATGGTTCTTGTAAGCAAGCACGAGATTTATCGAGTTTTGAGCGGTTGTCAAGAACGTACCGTTCAAACGCTTTTGCATTCTTTTCTCCCGAAAGGTCAGCGATGCGTGAACGCATTTCATCCAAATCACTTGTGCAATCCAGTGAACCACCTTGACCGAAGATGAGACGATAATTCATCTCAAGTTTGTGAAGTTTCAATTCTTCGTGTGCATCAAGTCCTACAGCCTTGAAAATATCTTCAATGACTTCGGGAAAGTGAAAAAATGTTGGCCCCAAATCAAACTTGAAGCCATCTTTTTCGAACACCTTGTTCCTGCCACCGACGCTTTTTGCCCGTTCAAAAACCGTAACTTCAACACCGGCTTTTGCGAGCAATAATGATGCAGCAAGACCACCTGGACCAGCACCGATGATAGCAACTGAAGGTTTTTTGTTGGTGGACATAATCATCACGTGGTTGAATTTGGTTTTAAAGTCGGGTTTTGTTCCATCTTGGATAAGTTGGCGTGAAAAGTCGGAGGGATAATTGTATTGATGTCAATAAGTGAAGCAAATTCATCGAGATATGGCCCCATCGAACTGATCAAATCGACGTCTGGATAACCTTTGAGAACCATTCCGTCCATGTACATAAGGGACCGAATGATCGGAAATGCTTCCTCGCCAAATGCACAACCAGCAAGGACAGCAGCTTTGACGGTCTTCATCATCTGTTCTGTGAGAGAAACTTCGCTTACGGATGTACCGACAAAACCGTCGTATAACTCAAACATAGAATCGTAATATCGCTTGAGTGCCTTTTCAGAAGGAGGCGTTCCTGCCATGGTCAACATTGCATCAAATGCGTTCTTCAATTCTCCTTTGGCAAGATAATAGAAAAATCCGAACAAGGCGTTTCGAACATGGACAGGTGCTTCACAAATTGCACCCGTGTCAATAAAGGTAAACACTCCGTCATCATCCATCATTGCATTTCCTGGGTGAAGGTCACCATGGAACGACCCAATCCCGAACATGTATGCACCATGAATGCGAAAGAGTTCCAACATATCCTCCCACCCCATTGATTTCGATTCAAGTCGCTGCTCAAGCGTAGGTGCTTCAATTCTTTCCACGACGAGAATTCTTTCGTTTGACAATTCTTTCCAAATTTTTGGAAATTTCAATTTTGGCATTGGAAATGCATCAACATACTCTTTTGCGATGGATTCAAGTTTTTCCTTACCAGAAATTTCATTCATGAGATTAAGTTCTCGAAGGGTGTAATCCTCGATGTGAGAAAGCAAACCAATTGGGTTTCCAACCTTCCTCAACTTCGGGCGAAGGAATAAACCGATTCGAATCCATCTTTTCATGCGTTGAACATCTTTTCGAAACGACCGTTCAAAATCCGATTTGATGATTTTGACAACAACTTGTGAACCATCTTTAAGTTCTGCATTGTGGATTTGTCCAATACTTGCGGCTGCAAATGGTTTTTTTTCTATAGAACGAAAGTTTGATAGAAAGTCTTCGTTAGAATGTTTGTTGAGGAGTTTCTGAGAATCTTCTTCTGGAATTGTAGCTGCCCGGCTGTAGAGTTGTTGAAGTTCTAAACAGCGCTGAGGATCAAGTAAATCGGGACGTAGGGCAAAAATTTGCCCCAATTTAACTGCCAGCAGACCCATCGACTGAATTTTGGTAATGTCGACAGGTTTCTTTCCAGTAACCTCTCGATAGAACCGGATGAAAGTGAGAAGTTTCATGAAACCTAATCCTTGTACCAGTATTTGAATCTCCGTTTTTTCTATTCAGACAATTCTCTTGGGGGGGTGGTTTGGCGATGAATAATGTATCTCCACAAGTCTTTCTTGTCATCTGAACCTTTGACTCGTTGTATAACAACATTTGACTCTTTGGTAAAACGAGTGGACAATGCTCCTTCGATGATACCATCGTCCATTTCCCACATCGGAAGCGCATCGACATCATCAATTGGAGGGTGATTGAGCCCTACTCGCACATAGAAATCGGGGTCGACCTCATAATCAAGCGTACCTAGGCCAGCATATTCCCACCAATCCATCATTTCATCGAGAAATTCAATATCGTTTTCTATGCCTCTCAATGAAAATGCAATCTCTTGGCCGACACGATTTCCAATTTGACGTAACATCCTTGAGATATCGATGCCCAAAACTTTCAAATTAGATAATTTTCCCTCAGAAAGTTTTCTTCTCGCTTCGTTCACTTCATGGCCTGCGGCGAAAAAGGCATCAGGATTGAACGGGGTGTCTTCTTCGGGTAATTCACCATCAAAACCTAAAGCAATTGATACATTCTTCAAAAACGAGCCTTCACCGATTGTTAAACGGAGAGGGTCATTGATTTGATTCTCAGTAAATCTTGCGACTGCAGTTTCAAACGAGACTGCCCCCTCCCAAATAGCGTCGATAAGGTTGAGGTGTGCCTCTGTGAAAGGCCCGGATTCAATGATGAGTGCAGCATCATCTTTGCCTCTGCCAACGGGGTTGTCCTCAATATTGAGGTATTGAACAACTTCTTTTTGGTCCATGATAAACCCGAGGGAATCCAATTCTTCGGAGTGGCGAACTTCGATATCATCATGCAATTCGTTGAAGAAACGAATCGTTCTTCCATCGAGGTGGGTAATGATTTGGACGACGACGCCTTGAAGGGCTGCTGTGTTCACAGCTTCTAATGCATCAGGATTCCTGCACAAATGTAAAATTCCAAATTGGCCGAGGAGGAGAATCAATTTTTCTTCCGCTTCTGTCGCCATTTTTCGAAGTCTGCTGTATATATGCGACCTTTCTTTGAGGACTGCAAAGCGAGGGTCATCAATGTCTCTTCGTTTCTTTTCGTATGAAGGAGTTTCATGGCTTATGTTCTTTGAAAGGTCCTCAAAACCTTCAACCAAACGACCCAACTGTTTTTTTCTTGCCTCAATAATGTGTTCCATTGCTTCATCAACCGTGAGGCTTGAGAACAGCATCGGTCGATCTGCTGTAGCGGTGACAATTCCCATTTCTTGTAAGCGAGAAAGGCTATTGTATGCATCTAATCGAGTTGTATTGAGTTGTTTAGCCAGTTCAGATGCCTTCATTTTTGGGTTTGAACCAAGGATCATGATTGAACGGACTTCACGTTCACTGAGGCCAGCTTCCATGAGCAATTCTTGCCACATTCAATCACCTCCAGTGACCGTTGAGAGGCTTGCGAGTATGTTTGCAACATGCTTCCTTGGTCGAAACAACCAATCGTATACGTATTTGATGGTGTTATCAGGGCCAATGATAAACGAAGATTTGGAAGGAAATTGACCGATGTGAAGTGGAACATTGAATGCTTGGCCCACTGCACGCTCCTCATCAGCAAGAAGGAGGAATGGTAGGTCGCCTATATTTTTCTTAAATTTTGATAAATCCTCTATAGAACCTGGGCCAATGCCCACAACTTCACAACCAGCTGATTTGAATAGATCATATTGTTCTTTGAAGGTTAAACAACCTCGCTTGCACGTCGGAGACCCGTGACGTGAGTAAAAGAATAAGATTCGCCATTTACCGTGAAGTTCACTGCTATCAAACATAGTTCCATCATCTGTTGGCAAAACAAAATCAGGTGCTTTCTGACCAATGAGTTGATTCATTCTTTCCCATCCCTTGGTCTACAATAAATGACCCATACGCTTCGCTTTCGTGCTTAAGTATGTTAGGTTTTGCTTGCATTTTCCTACAATAATCGGCACGCGATTTTGGATTTCAATGCCTTGTTCAAGAAGTTGAAACCGCTTATCTGGGTTATTTGTCATGAGATTAATCTCTGTGAAGCCAATCGATTCCAGCATCGTGGCTGCAAATTCGTACGTTCTCCCGTCACCAGGTAAACCCAGTGCAAGGTTGGCATCGAGTGTATCAAAACCTTCGTCTTGCAGAGCATACGCTTGCATTTTTGCAAATAACCCGATTCCTCGTCCTTCTTGTCGAAGGTACACAATTCCTCCTTTACCATGCTCTTGGACGGCTTTCATCGATTCTTCGAGCTGGGGTCCACAGTCACACCGCAAGCTACCAAAAGCGTCTCCTGTGAGGCACTCTGAGTGAATTCGAACCAAAGGGACAATGTCATCGTTTCCTTCAAGATAGAGCAATGCATGTTCCTTGTCATCGACTGAATCGTAGAATGCACGAATGCGGAAAGCACCGAACTTTGTAGGTAGCATGGCGTCTGCATTGACTGAATTTCTTTGTAGAGTTGGCTGCAGCATAATGTTAATTTTTTCATTTCAAATATAAACTCTCGTCTTTTACCATCTAGGCGTTAAACTGTTGTATATAAACAATCGATGAGTTGGGCAAACATGACATCTCTGATGTGCGATTTAGGCGTTGCAGCCCGTGTCATCAAGGATGGACACATTCTTTTGGTCCAAGAAGCAAAAGGTCCATTCGAAGGAAAATGGGGACTTCCAAAGGGACACGTTCAATCGGGTGAAACACCAGAAAAAGCGGTACTGCGAGAATTGATGGAAGAAACTGGTTACTCGGGTCAACTTCTAGGTCTCGCAGGATTACGAACAACTCATCGACGAGAACAAAATGCAATTTTCCTCGCTTTTGATGTCGCAATCGACCAAGAACAATTCGGCTATGATGATTCAGAAATTCGTGAAATCCGGTGGTGCTCATTTTCTGATGTTACTAGTTTGGATTTCATTTCGGAGACCATGTATCAACTTGTACTGCACGGCCTATTGAAGAAACAATCAACAATTCCATTTCGAATTCCTTTATCTCGCCATGGAGAAGATTATCATGTCTATTCAAGTGATCATGTTCTCCAACTTGCAAAAGAGGTGATGATGTGATTTCAGAACATCGAATTCGCCGCTTTGGTGTGAGCAAAGATGTGACTTCATGTGTTGTGTATTGGATGATTTCCGCGCGAAGAACCACATTTAATCATGGATTAGAGCATGCTATTGATTGTGCCAAGAAAGAAAATTTACCACTTGTCGTTGTGGAACCTCTTGCACTCAAGCATAAATGGACCAACGACCGTTTCCATACATTTGTCATTCAAGGTATGCTTGAGAACAAATCTGCGTTTGAAAATTCTGGAGTTGCCTACATTCCATATGTTGAAACTAAACCAAAAGAAGCGAGTGGGCTCTTGAAAGCTTGGATGGAATTTGCAAAAATATTGGTCATCGATGATTACCCAACCTATCATCCAAAAAAGGTCATAGAGCATGCGATTTCATACAATTCGTGCGAAATTCACTGTGTAGATTCAAATGGTTTCATTGGTATGCACTCTGCAGATCGAGATTTCACCACAGCATACTCGCTACGAAGACACTTACATAACACAATTCTCCAACACATGCAAGATTTTCCATTCCGAGCACCACTTAAGCAAGCCCAAGGCCTTCCTGAAATCGAACAATCGAAGATTGAAGAGGTTTTTTTGAAATCCGCCACTCCAATGACTCCGTATGAGTTTTTGTGGAGGGCGAGCCAAGGTGACGAAATAGGTAAAGAAGCACTCTCTGTACTTTCTATCGACCACAATGTGACCCCAGTCCATCATCTTAAAGGCGGTCAAAAACAGGCACATGAATTGTGGATGGATTTTTTTGAACACAAATTGTTGAAATATCATGAAGACAGAAACCATCCCGAGTTAAATGGGGCAAGTGGATTATCTCCATATCTTCATTTTGGACACATAAGTGTACACAAAATACTCTCAGATTTATTCAGAAAGTATCATTGGGACATCTCAAAAATTCAACCACCAAACGATGGTCGAAGGTCAGGCTGGTGGAACCTTCCACATCCGATAGAATCATTTCTCGACCAGATCATTACTTGGAGAGACCTTGGCTTTATCCATTGTGCACGGGACCCGCTCCATGCATCGTATTCTTCCTTACCAGATTGGGCCAAAACAACATTGTCCGAACACATGACCGACAAGCGTGAATATGTTTACTCGTTTGAGCAATTCGAGAATGCTGAAACGCATGATGACCTGTGGAATGCTGCACAAAATCAACTGAAATCAGATGGCGTGATTCAAAACTATCTTCGAATGCTGTGGGGAAAGAAAATACTCGAATGGACGCCAGACCCACAAACTGCAATGGAAATTATGATTGCCCTCAACGACAAATGGGCATTGGATGGCAGAGATCCAAACTCATACACTGGCATTGGTTGGGTGCTTGGAAAATTCGATAGGGCCTGGAATGAACGTCAGGTATTTGGAAAAATTAGGTGTATGACGACCCCATCAACCAAGCGAAAGTACAGCACAAAACAATACATCGAAACATATTCAGGAGAACTCGCACAATAGCGAAGGTGAGATTATGCCAACTTTCGTCCATGAAGCAACATTTCCTCACGCTCGAGAGGAAGTTTGGAACTGGTATGATGGCTATGGGGCCTTCTTGAGAATAATGCCCGAATGGGAAGGCTTGAAACCCGTCCAAATTGGCGCACTTAAAGATGGTGAAGAAACCAAATTCCGAATTAAATTAGGTCCTCTGCGACCAATGTGGATTGCCCGACATCATCATGTTCGAAAAGGAGAGTCATTTTCAGATTTAATGGTCAAAGGACCATTTGGAAAATGGGACCATGTCCACGGCTTCCATGCACTTTCAAAATCTGAATCAAAGGTCATCGATTCTATAGAATGGAAACTTCCATTCCATTTATTTACGGGTTGGACTTCATTTATCACTGTAGCACCAAGACTGAAAAAGATGTTCAGATTTCGCACGGATAGAACTGCGAATGATGTAGCCGCAATTTCAAAAACATACCACCTTCCAAGGAAGAAAATTTTGGTTACAGGTTCAACCGGTTTGATTGGAACTCAATTGTGTGCGTTTCTCGAATGCGCAGGTCATGAAGTGTATCGACTCGTAAGGCCTTCGACAAAGTTACCAAAGACGGTTCGAAAAACTCATGTTATTCAATGGAACGAGACGACTGGGGAAATTCTTGAGGGTGATCTCAATGGATTTGATACCGTTATTCATCTCGCAGGGGCTGGAATTGGTGATAAACGCTGGTCAAAAAAACGTAAAGCAATCGTACGCACAAGTAGAGTGGATACGACAAAGAAATTGTGTGAAGTTCTTTCAAAACTGTCATTACCTCCACAACAGTTCTTGTGCGGCTCAGCGATTGGGTACTACGGCAATAGAGGCACTGAAAGATTGACAGAATCCTCAACAATTGGTGATGGATTCCTTCCGGATTTGTGCAATGAATGGGAACAATCCACTCGTCCGCTTCATGATACGAACGTAAAGATTGTTTTTTTGCGAACAGGACTCGTTATGACGCCAATGGGTGGCATCATGAAACGACTTTTATTGCCTGCAAAATTTGGGGCTTTAGGTCCAGTAGGAAGTGGCAAGCAAATGCAGTCATGGATATCTCTTGACGACGAAATATATGCTATCCATCATTTGATGATGGATTCGACTTCCGAAGGTCCTTACAACCTCACTGCACCGTTGCCAGTTTCACAAAAAGAATTTGCCAAAGTTCTTGGTCGTGTGTTAAGAAGGCCAGCTTTTGCCCCGCTTCCTGGTTTTGTGATCAAAATGGTGTTTGGAGAAATGGGTAAACAGTTGGTATTAGAAGGTCAAGAAGTCTATCCAGAAAGGTTGGTTGAAAGTGGATTCGAATTTACCCACACAACACTTGAATCCTGCTTTAGGCATTGTTTGGGGATGCAGAAATAAAAGTATTCATTTTGCATAAAATACTCTATGCGCCATCTCCGCCTTCAAATTCAAATTGAATAGATTCCGGGCCAATAAAAACCATATCTCCATCGAAATATTCAATTTGAATAATTTCTCCCAATGCCACATTGTGCAAACCCCGTGAACCAATGGATAGCGAAGCATTCGAAAGTGGATATTGTGCGCCAAACAGTTCAATGCCACCAGCCTGATTATTCGTAAAAAGTGAAAATTGTGCCTTTGGTGAAATGAAAATAGAATACTTTACTTTTGGTAACAAACGAATGAGCGTTGAATTTGGTGTGTAGGCAAGCAGGTGTAATGGTTCAGCAAAAAAGATGAGATAATTTGACAATTCATGTTGAATATCTCCTCCCCGAAGGCCGAAAACGACAATTTCATCGTACTTGTTATCTTTTGCAAATGATAATGCTTTTTCAAAATCATTTCTGTGGTCATCATTGTCGATTACGATCCTCGCTTTCAAATTGGAAGGAAAAGCACTATCTAGATCTCCGATGACAACATCTGCAGTTAAACCGATTTCATTTAATTTGTTGGCAGCCCCATCGCAAGCAATGACCATTGAACAAGATTGGATTTCCCTTTTGAGCACATGAACTGGATCGAGGTCGTTGTGAAGACATATGATTGCTTTGCTACCGTTCACACCATTGCGAAAATGAACTATGCTTTAGAGAATGCACATCACGAATCTCCTCGTTTAAGGTGATAATGTCTTTGAAGGTCATGAGGTGTGTATGGTATATGACGGGCCGTTCCAAGTCGAAGGTAGGATTTCTTACCACGGTCACAATTTTCATTCTGTTGACATCAACATTACCCATGAACAACATTCAATTCAACGAATCAACATTTGAAAATCAAGGTATCAAGAGCCAAAAAGCATCTCTTTTTGAACAACAAAATGGTAGCGGTCATGATCTATCTGGGGACCTCTTGACCGTTGATGGCCTCATCGATGCCCTTGTATTAGAGGAATCAGCTTTGGATTCTTGGAAACATCTTGATATTCTTACATCCGCTGGAAATCAATCACTTTCGTTTAATTATTATCTACATCCATCCGAAAGCATCCATTATTGTTGGACACAATCCAATGGTTCGGTGTATTATGCGTCTCAGAGTCCACAAGGTGCCGTTTCAATCCTTCATGTAGACCAAACAGCATCCTACGCTGAGAATCAAACTCCAGTTCGATGCGCCATCAGTCTCACTGAAACCGACCTACCTCGAATCATGTATGGCGATGGAGATGATGTCAAAATTGCAAGGTATTCAACTTCAGATGATTTTTTGGCTTGGAATTTGAGCCACTTCTGGCACAAGCGAACAATTCTCGAAAATGTTCATCCAGTTGGGTTTGAAATGACAATGTCGGAATTTGGAACCATGTGGGCAGTCATGTTGACCGAGAGTGGTGCTCTCAAACAAGTAAATTTCAGTAAAGCATTTTGGACAACAAAAACCCTTGATTCTGGTCCCGTTGGAAGCGAGGTAGAGTTACTCAAAGATGTTGATGGAGTGTACCACATCCTCTATTCTCGAACCGATGTAGGTGAAATCCGTCTCTTGAGAATTGATGGCGATGAATCATCAGTTCAGGTTGTGAGTCGCGACCCAACGAATTTGGAATACATTGGCATGGGGCTTGACTCTAATAATATCGAGCAATTAGCCACCACCTCAACAACGACCGATGGATACAAAATACAACTTCTACGTTCTTTGTTTGGCCAACGTCAAGGCCGTCTTTCTCCACAAGCCGTTGATACAATTTCTTCGGTTGATGATAGTTTAACAACCCATTTTTCGTTCGGTGACATCAATGGTGATGGATTTGATGACATGTTGCTTTCCATGCCAGAAGCGGATGGTGGCTCAATAAGTTCAGTTGGATCAATTCAAATTTTCCACGGCTCTGTTAATGGATTTGAATCATTGCCCAATGTGACCCTCACAGGAACGATAGAAAACCAGATGTTTGGATACACTTCACTCCTTAACGACTTCAACAGTGACGGGTTCGACGATGCTCTCGTTTCAAGCCCAAGTGGACAGGGTTTCGTATCGATTTTCTTTGGTTCAGCGGATGGACTTAATCAAACAGCAGAATTTTCACTGAACGGCGTTGAAAATGAATCATTTGGTTCAGATATTGCCGTAATGGAAACGAATTCGAATACAAAATTTTTAGCAATTGTATCAAAATACGCTCAGACTGAAATCACAACCAGCGTCACCATCCAAGGAAAGGTCAGTGTGTTTAAATTCGAAGCAGGAGAATTCTCACTTCACAGAGAAATTACCCAAACAGGAAATGGACCACAATTCGGCCGCAACATCGAAGCATGCGATTACAACGGCGATGGTTTTGATGATCTCATCGTCAGTAACTCTCCAAGCCTTACCTCGATCAATGGATATTCTTCAGTCGAATATTTCGATGGCTCATCTTCTGGCATCGATGGCTCGCCCGAGCATATTTTGGAGAGTCTGGTTCAAGGTAAATTGTTTGCATACTCTGTGAAGTGCCTCGGTGATATTAACGACGACGGTCTGGAAGACCACATGATTACCGAACCATACAACCAAACTGGTGCATACAATGCAGGAAAACTATGGCTATTCTTTGGCAATCAAAACCAGTATTCTTCAACTCCTGATTGGACATATGTATCCGATGTTGCAAACTCACAAATCGGCCGCCAAATTATGCCGATTGGCGATGTAGATGACGATGGACACAACGACCTCCTCATTTCACAATATTCCTCTCCCTCATCAGGTAGGATTGAGATTTTCTTTGGTAACGGAAATGGATATGAAAGTGAAAGTGAATTATTTATCCAAGGACAAGCCAGTGACCAATCAGGATTTTATTTGGGTGGGAATTTTGATTTCGACCGAGACGGCCTTTGGGAAGTAGCTTATGGAAAAATTTCGAACGATGGAAGTAACGATAAGGTTGATGTCATCATTCATTCAAAACGAGAATGGGAAGTCGCATCATTCGATTTCACGGGAACCTTACAATCGATCGAACTTGGAACTTCTTCGAGGGCAGAAACGACGATGATTCATCAGCACACTGATGGAACGTCTTCAACCATTAGCCAATTGGAACATATTGGCGATGGCACAAGTTCCGGACAATGGATCTCCCAAAACCTTCTCTCAAACCTTGAAACCAATTCAGTATCTTCGTTTACCGTTACCCCATCGGGTAGACCGATGCTTTTGTTGAGTCAAAATTCCACAACCCTCCAACTCCACACCTGTGAAGGTTCGACAGCTTTGCACAAAGACATACTGACCAGTGGTACAATGGGTCAATACCTCGGTTCTCACATCGATGGTGAAGATGAACAGCACCTTGCCTTTACCTCAGGTACTGGAAATCAAATCTTCTATACATATGAAAATCAAGGTGCCTGGTCAAGTGAAATGGTTGCTTCATCGAAGGTACTTTCCAGTTCAATTCAAGTTCACACTTCTTCGACATACCAGCCATATCTGGTGTATAGGGATTCATCCTCAATGGATATAGAAGTTGCAACAAAGGTGAGTTCTTCTTGGAATTTTGATGCACTTTCCCCGACACACGATGTAACAAGCACTCATTTTGCATCCGCCATGCTCGCGAATGACTCACTGGTCGTCGCAGCTTTGGTCAACGATGGAACAACAACAAATCTCACAATTTGGGATTGGAATGAAACATCAGTTTCCTCTAGGTCATTGGCTGTGCTTCAAGATAATTCAGCAAAGATTGAACTTTCTATCTCTTCGAATCAAACTATCTACGTATCCACAATAACAACAGGTGGAGCATTATCTTTGCATTATCGACTGCCAATTGATAACAATTGGAGTACCCACGTTCTTACCCAACCACCTGCGTCTTCAACGGGTTACCAATTGGATATGGATTCAAATGAACACCTTACATTGAGTCTTCGCACAACAAATTTGGTCCACATATATTCATTAGAAGACGGAGAAAATTGGTCGATTTCTTCACATCAATTGGATTCTTTGTCATCGGGTACATGGGATCTCGTTGTAACACCGACGCACTACATCATGTTCACAACATCCTCTACAACTTCAA
>Ga0222714_10005011_pt1 | contig 12746 bp, 9 predicted proteins | sample C33_3DmetaG_FD_165048 | JGI IMG/M metagenome (GOLD analysis project Ga0222714, IMG submission 165048) | Estuarine water microbial communities from San Francisco Bay, California, United States - C33_3D | ecosystem: Environmental > Aquatic > Marine > Unclassified | place: USA: California... | reverse complement strand
GCGATCCGGGTCGCCGATCATCGGGAAGTTCACCGGCGTGCCTTGGGTCTCGGCGATATCACCCTCCCACGCCACGTGACTGTCGACCGGGTCGACCGAGAGGCCGATCACCTTCACGTTGCGCTTGTCGAATTCGGGTTTGATACGGGCTACGTAGCCGAGTTCGGTCGTGCACACCGGAGTGAAGTCCTTGGGGTGGCTGAAGAGAACCCCCCAGGAATCGCCGAGCCACTCATGGAAAGAGATCTTTCCTTGGGTGGTGTCAGCGGTGAAGTCAGGGGCGGTGTCTCCAAGACGAAGTGCCATGGCGAGTCCTTTCGAATGATGTGATCGACGTCTGCGACCATATCCCGTAAAACCCGATCAGACAAGTCGGGAATTGGCTCGGGACGGATCGTGTCGTGGAAGACTGCAGGCCAGACGAACGAGGGGAGATCCCGTGGCGGGACGACAGGTACCGGGAATCGATCGAGCATCGGCCGACAAATTGCTGACCACCACTCGATCGGTGCGTAAGCGACTCGACCTCGACCGCCCGGTCGAACTCGAGGTGGTGCGTGAGTGCATCGACATCGCCTTCCAGGCGCCGACGGGCACGAATGCCCAGAATTGGTCCTTCGTCGTAGTGACCGATCCCGGCAAGCGGGCTGCCATCGCCGATGCGTATCGACGCGGTGCCGAGGTCATGTCGGGATCGGGCTACCCGCCGCCGCTTCCTCCGGGTGATCCACGTGAACACGTGATGCCAAAAGTGATGGAATCGGCGACGTATCTCGGTGAGGTCCTCGATCGTGTGCCGGTACACGTGATCCCCTGCGTCCAGGGACGTGTGGAGTCGGTGCCGATGGTGGTGGCGCAAGCGAGCACGTACGGATCGATCCTCCCGGCAGCTTGGAGTTTCATGTTGGCGTTGCGTGCTCGCGGACTCGGAACTGCGTGGACCACGATTCACCTGTTCCATGAGAAAGAAGTGGCGTCGTTGCTCGGCATTCCCGACGATTGGACGCAAACGGCTCTTTTGCCGGTGGCGTACTACACCGGGGACGATTTCAAGCCAGCGCATCGACTCGACTCCGACCAATTGGTGCATCTCGATACGTGGGGTGTGCACCGGTGAGTGTTCGTGTCGATCCGTCTCGGGTCGACGAGCGTCTACTCGGACGTGACTTCGTCTACGTGTTGACGGTGCGGGACGAAGGCGTTCACGCGGTTGCCCATCGCTACGCAGTCGACGGAGCAGTGGTCAGCGTTGCGACGGCCAGTCAGTCGGTGAAGGACCGGATGGCTGTCGACAATCGAGTCACCCTCTTATGGCCACCGGTAGCGGCACCACTCGACGAGTACGACGACTATTCGCTCGTGGCCGACGGAACCGGTGACGTGTCGGACGGAACACTTCGGATCACTCTGGCCTCGGTGCTCTTGCATCGCCCGGCCTCCTGACGAAGCCGGCGATCGTCACGAGGCGAGGGCGCGGGTCGCCTCGGTGATCACCGACGCGGGAACTGCGGTGGAACTGCCGATCACGGTGAGACGTGAGGTGAGTCCGGTGAGCGTGGCGAGGTAGGCGGCCGTGGAGGCTGGTAGCCGAAGTGACGTCACGCCGAGAAGAATGCGGCGAGTCGGGCCGAGAGTGCCCACGGCCGAGATGGCGTCGAAACCGAGCGACGGATCGGAGATGTCGACCAGGGCCACGTCACCGGCATTCCAACCGAATCCGCCGAGTTGAATCGGTGTGATGAGAAGTTGTCCGAGCGCGGCGGCCGTCGCATAACGATCGGGTCCGGCCACGCGAGTGGTGTTGATCCCGAGCGATTGGATGCCGAGCCGCACGGCTTCCGATACCACTGAGGTACCGCCCACGACGAGAACGTTGGTGATCTGACGAGCGCGCAGTTGCTCGACCACTCCCGCAGGAATCGTGTCGCGGTTCACCAGGAACACCGGATGCGATCCGATTCCACCAGTGATTCCGAAAGCGGCCGGACCAGCGATCACGGCATCGGCGAAGCTGTCTCCTCGCACGATGATGGCGGTTGGTTGGGCGGCCAGATAGGCGATCGTGTCGATGCGCTTGGACACTTCGACGGCGGTGTCGTAGCGCGTGGCACCGAAGACTCGTTCGATACGCGAGGAATCGAGGCCGGCCCCGCCGAGAGAAGTCGAGGTGGTGAGTTGGGTCTCGACCGATGTGGGGATGGCCTGCGGGCCACCGAGGATCCATACGGTCTGCGGATTCTCCCTCACGATGGCGGCGATCTGTTCGGAGCCGAGCCCAGTCGGTGGAACGAGCACTATGTCGGCGTTTTCCTGTTTGGCGAGAGCTGAGGCGGCCAGACCGTCGGGGTACACCGAGCCGCTGACGAGGATCACGTCGGTGCGATCGGCGAGTGCCTCGACGGCGAGATTGGTGGTGAAGCGATCACCGGTCGAGCCGAGTCGAGTGGACGGGGTCGAGTTCTGGGGGAGTTGCTGAGCGGCCAGTCGGAGTGCGGCCCCAGCGTCGGCGATACCCGTGCCGCAATGGAAAGTGTCGGATGGGTTGCTCGAACACGGGGTGCTCACACCGGTGGGAAAGGGGCGAGCCGACGACTCGATGATCGACTCCACCTGAGCTGGTGTGAGATTCGGGTTCACCGACAGCACCAGAGCGGCGATTCCCGACACGATCGGGGTCGACATGCTGGTTCCTTGCTTGTAGCCGTAGGTCCACGACGAATCGGCCATACGCGTGCCGCCGTTCTGCAAAGACAGGATTCCTCCTGGTCCACCGGGCGCAGCGACGTCGATGCTCGATCCGTAGTTCGTGTACGACGCCCGACTTCCGTCGAATCGCAGTGCGGCCACGCTGATCACATTGGCGCATTTCGACGGTGCGAAATCGTTGGTGTCGAGATCGAGTCCGGCATTCCCTGCTGCGACCACAACCGTGACACCAGCGGCGACTGCTTCGTCGATCGCGGCCTGTTCGACCGCGGCGCAAGCCGTCTGTGAACCCAGACTGAGGTTGATCACCTTGGCTGGTGTGGGGTTGAGCGGAACACCGTCGACCGGGAGTCCAGCCGCCCAGCGGATGGCCACCGCCTCGTCGGACGTGCGCCCACCACAGGTGCCCAGAACTCGTACGTGTTGAACTCGAACGTTGGGGGCGACGCCGGCGATACCGACCGAGTTGTCTGCGTTGGCGGCGATGATCCCTGAGACGTGCGTGCCGTGCCACGAACTCGACTTGAACGGGTCACCCACTGTGCAGGTGTACAGCGGATCGTCGGATTCGGACCAGTCACCCACGTCGGTCTCGTCGGAGTCCCAGCCGTCTCCGTCTTTGCTGTTCTTCGTCTGCGACACGAAGTCGTATCCGTCGACCAAACGTCCCGACAATTCGGGATGGTCAAGTCGGCCGGTGTCGATCACGGCGACGACGACACTCGAGGAACCACGAGTGATGTCCCATGCACTCGGCAGATCGATGCCTTGGGTGCTCGAACCAGGTGTTTGGAGGTACCACTGTTCGGAGAATCGTGGATCGTTCGGAACGGCGGTGGATGTGCGCATCACGTCGGGTTCAGCGCTTACTACGAGTCCGCGGGCGACGAGTTCGCCGCTGATGGTGACGGCATCACGGAACGAGATCTCGTGACCAAAACCGAGAATCTCGAAACCGTCGCCGATCGACACTGGCAGATCGATTTCGACATCGAGGGCGTCGGCGAGAAACTCCCGTGCTGCCGCGCTCGTCTCTCCGATGAGCCGGCGCACGATCAGTCGATCGACGCTGTCGTCCGGTGCAGCGTCGATCACCGAGGTGTTCGACTGGGCCGTTGCCATGGGTGTCGTGGCGAATGTCGACACGACGGCGAGGATCAGCGAGACGACGACGAACGACGGGCGGCGCTGGCCCCTCGTGCTCCTCGTCGATGCAGTGCTGATTCTCACCCGTGACCTCCGCTTCGTCGTTACGAAGGTACAACCGTACGAGTTTGCAAATTGTTTCGTTTGTCCCGTATTGAGAATGACTTGACGATTCGGGCCGGGGACTATCGTCCCAAACGTGACCGACAGCACGCCAGGTTTTCACGATCATCTCGGTATCCGGAGCGATCCAGAGACCCTCGAGACCGAGTGGATGCGCGACGTCCTCGACGTCGCCGGACTGTCTGGAGGAGCGTTCTTGAAGTCGTGTGAGTTCGCCGGTTACGTCGGTACCGGTCAGACGGGCTGCAATGCGCGATTCGCCCTCGAGTGGGATCGGCCAGAAGGTCGTCCGGCCACGATCATGGGCAAGTTCCCATCCCGAGACGAGACGGCTCGGGCCACCGGATTCGGTGGCAGTGCGTACGTGACCGAATGGAACTTCTACCGGAACTTTGCGCACACGGTCGAGGTGCGCGCACCGCAGTGTTACCACGCCGCGCTGAACGTGGAAGAGCAAGGCTTCTGTCTGATCATGGAGGATCTGTCGGGATCGGAACAAGGCGACCACTTCGTCGGCTTGAACTCCGACGAGACAGCACTGGCGATCGAGCAGGCGGTGAAGCTGCATGCGCCGCGATGGGGTGACGCCAACCTGTCGCAGTCAGCACCAGTGCAAACCACGATCGACGAGCGGTCCGATGCGCTCCAGATGATCTACTCCATGTTGCTGCCGGCTTTCCTCGACCGACTCGGTTCCCGTCTCGATGCGTCCATCGTCGGAATCTGCGAGAGTTTCGGCCAGAACGTGAAGCGTTGGGCTCAAGGCACCGGCACGCCACTCACCCTGGCTCATTACGACTTCCGACCCGACAACTTCCTCTTTGCCCGTGACGCAGGTGCGCCGCCCATCGTGGTGGTCGATTGGCAGACGGTCAACGAGGGTCTCGGCATGGTCGACGTCGCCTACGTGATCGCCAGCAGCTGCGATCCCGAGCGTCGGGCCGGAATCGAGCGTGACCTGGTGGAGGAATATCGCCGTCAGTTGACGGCGACCGGGATCAACTACGACGCCGAGACGTGCTGGCGCGACTACCGATTCGGATCGTTCTGGGGTCTGGCCATCACGGTGTTGGCCACGTCGATGGCGGCCCGAACCGAGCGAGGCGACGATCTGTTCGTCCGCATGGCCACCCAATACGGCCAGCAATGCCTCGAACTCGATTCGCTGACATTATTGACGTCATGACGACGATCGACTTCGATCCCGACGGCTTGCGCGACAAGTACCGATCGGAGCGCGACAAGCGCGTGCGCGCCGACGGCAACGAGCAGTACGTCGAGATCACCGGACAGTTCGCGCACTATCTCGAGGATCCCTACGTGGCTCGGGAGGAGCGCGGCCCGCTGTTCGACGAGATCGACGTGGTGATCGTGGGCGGTGGTTTCGGCGGCCTCTTGGCCGGTGCTCGTCTGCGTGAGGCCGGGGTCGACGACATTCGCGTGATCGAGAAGGGCGGTGACTTCGGTGGCACCTGGTACTGGAACCGGTATCCCGGAGCCGCGTGCGATGTCGAGTCGTACATCTACCTGCCGCTCCTCGAAGAGATCGGCTACATCCCGACCGAGAAGTATTCGAAGGCGCCCGAGATCCTGGCTCACAGTCAGGCCATCGGGCGGCATTTCGATCTGTACCGCAATGCGTGCTTCCAGACCGAAGTGACCGAGATCCGCTGGGATGAGGACGACACGCGGTGGGTCATCACCACCAACCGAGGCGACCGAATGCGCGCCCGTTTCGTGATCATGGCCAATGGGCCGCTGCATCGACCGAAATTGCCCGGCATTCCAGGTGTCGAGTCGTTCACTGGTCATTCCTTCCACACGAGCCGTTGGGACTACGAATACACGGGTGGGTCGTCGAACGGCGGCCTCACGAAACTGGCCGACAAGCGAGTGGGCATCATCGGCACGGGGGCGACCGCAGTGCAGTGCGTTCCGCACCTCGGTGAACATGCGAAGCAACTCTTCGTGTTCCAGCGCACGCCGTCGTCGATCGACGTTCGCAACAATCGTCCCACCGACCCCGAGTGGGCCGAGTCGCTCGAACCCGGTTGGCAGCAAGAGCGGATGGACAACTTCAATGCCTTGGTGTCGGGTGGTTTCGCCGAGGTCGATCTGGTGAACGACGGTTGGACCGACATCATCGGCAATCTGTTGATCAGACTCCGCAAGGAAGCGTCGCCCGACCTGTCGGCCGATGGATTGGCTCGCAATCTCGAACTAGCCGACTTCGAGAAGATGAACCAAGTTCGCTCACGGGTCGACGAGATCGTGACCGATCCGCAGGTGGCCGAAGCTCTGAAGCCGTGGTATCGGCAGTTCTGCAAACGTCCGTGTTTCCACGACGAATATCTGCAGACCTTCAACCGTCCGAACGTCACCCTGGTCGACACCGACGGCCAAGGTGTCGATCGGATCACCGAGAACGCGGTCGTGGTGGGCGGCGTCGAGTACGAGATCGACTGCCTGATCTATGCGACCGGGTTCGAAGTCGGGACCGAGTACACCCGACGTTCTGGATACGAGGTGTACGGCCGCGATGGTGTGAGCCTCACCGACGCATGGGCCGACGGCGCCCGCACTCTGCACGGCTTTCACAGTGTCGGCTTCCCGAACTGCTTCGTGGTGAGCAACATCCAGTCGGGTTTCACCGTGAACTTTCCGCACATGCTGAACGAGCAGAGCAAGCATCTGGCCTATCTGTTGTCGGAAGCACAGAGCCGCGGGATCTCGCGTATTGAAGCCACTCCAGAGGCCGAAGATGAATGGGTGCAGACGATCGTGCGTCTCTCGCAAATGAACGTGAAGTACCTCGAGGCCTGCACGCCCGGCTACTACAACAACGAAGGCCAGCCAGCCGCTCGCAGTCTGCAGAACGGCAGCTACGGAGCCGGCCCGGTGGCCTTCGTCAAGGTGCTGGAGGACTGGCGAGCCGAGGGCTCGTTGTCGGGTTTGGCGCTGTCCTGATCAGGCGATCGGTGGCGGCGGCAACGTCGGCTTCTTGCGCCGGCTGACGACGAGCGCGATCACGGCGAGCAACAGTGCGCCGGCCACCGCGGCGAGCACGATCACGAGAGTGTTCGAACCAGAGTCGTCGGCGGCTTCGTCAGCCGTGCCCTCGCCACCCAATCCGAGAAGTGCGGCGCCGTCGCGCGCGCTCGGGGGAGTGGTCGAGATGCCGATCTGGATGCCGGTTGCCGCATCGATCAGTTCGCCCGTGGCCGGATCGACGATGCCGGTGACGGCGCCGGTGTTCGGATCGACGAACTGACCCGACACGAGGTCGTATTCACCGATGACGAGTCCGGTGGCGATTTCGATGAGCTGCTGCGTGTCACCGTCGAGATAAGCGCGCGGCAGGATGAGATCGCCGGCCGCATCGACCGACTCGCCACTCGGTATGGAGAAGCCGCCGAGGGGTGACGGTGCGGCGACGCCCCCGCTCTGCGGATCGGCGGGGGTTCCGGTCTGCGGGTCGACCGAGCCGGTGGCCGGAGTTCCACCTGTCGATCCGGCAGTTGTGGCAGGTGCGCCGGCGCCCGAACCGGCGGTTGTGGCCGGCGTTTGAGCTCCGCGGGCGACCACCGAGAAGGCCGCCGGCTGGTAGACGAAATTGATCGAGGGTTGGTTGTTCACGCGTGTTCCGCAAGCGAAGGTCACGGTGAGACGTCGAACGTCCTGGCCGGCGAGGAACCCATCGTCGAATCGAATCGAGACGGCCCAATTCCCCGACGCGTCGGCCCGGAAGAGATCGCCGGCTTCCGAACCTTTGCTGATCGAGAACTCGAACTTGTCCTCGTCTCCTGAATCGAGGCCGGAGGCGCCGTACGGGAAGATGAGATCCCGACACGGGGATGCGGCGGTGTTCGAGATCGTGACGCGTTGGCCTTCGGTTACCTGAGCCGGGTCGACGGAGATCGCACCACGAACGTTCGAGGCGACCGGTGGGTTGCCCGGATTCGGTGCCGCCGGCTGATTGGTGTCGCGCACGGTGATGATGCCCACATATCTGAGTTCGTCCTTGACATTGTTCAGGCAGACGATCTCCGCGTACACAAGTTGAATGTCGGGCCGGTCTGCGTCGAACACCGGCTTTCCGATGTTCAACACTTCGAAAACGGGAATGTCGTTCTTCAGGGCGACGCGGTAGCTCGGCTCTTTCTCCCACTTGCCCGTTCCTGCTCCGACGAAGAGGCGGCGGGACAAGATCTTTCCGCTGGTACACGGACGGTTGCCGGACCCCACGATCCTCGAAAAGGGGGCCACTTCGGTATCTCGGAAGACGAGCTCGGGAGTGATGCCGGCGTTCGGATCGCCACCACTCGGACCGGCTGTGCCAGTCACTCTCAGACGGGCGGAGTAGCGGAATCTCTTCTCGGGGAGAGAACACAAGACCCGGATGTCGATCGCTCCATTTCCTGCAAAGTTGCCGACGACGACGTCGAGGACGATTTGCTCGTTGTCGATCGTGAGGAGATCAGTGGTCGGCTCCGTATTCCAATCGCCGAGCAACTCGTACTCAACGGCTAAACGGCTGGCATCTTCGCCACAGTTGTAGGCCCGTGCGGTGAAGCGTGCGATGTCTCCGGGATCGGCGGTAGTCGGCCCAGTCAGGCGCTCGTCGATCCACGGGGGAGGTGTGGCGGCGACGATGGACGCCGAAAAACTGGTGGCGAGCAGGCCCGCCAGGATCGCTATGACGACTCGCTTCTTCACCCGGTGCCCCTTTCGACGTCGGGCTCACCTTAGCGAGGTTCGAAATCACTTCGAGACGAGTCGGTCCAAGAGATCGTCAAGATTGGCCACGGCGATACCGATCGACTGATCGGCGATACCGAACGGTAAGAGCAACAGGTGCTGGTGGCGCAGAGCTCCGCACGAATACACCACGTTCGGTACGTAGCCGTCGCGTTCGAATTCCGATGGAACCAGAAGTGGTGTGTCGAGGGTGCCAATGACCCGGGCCGGATCGTCGAGGTCGAGGAGCATTGCGCTGATGCAGTACGTCCGCATGGGGCCGACGGCATGAGTGAGCACCAGCCAGCCGGCGGCAGTCTCGATGGGGGATCCACAGTTGCCGAGCTGGACGACCTCCCAGTGTCGAGTGGGCAGTTGGATCTCGAGTGAATTGTCCCAGTACTCGAGTTGGTGCGAGAACGACACCGAATTGGTCTCGCGGTCGGCTCGACTGAGCGCCGCGAATCGTCCACCCACCTTTCGCGGGAAGATGGCCAGTCCCTTGCCTCGAGCGGCTTGTCCCGACACCGGTGTGATCTCGAATTGAAGGAAGTCTCGAGTCGACAACAGTTGTTGTCCGATGTCGACGCCGTCGAAGGCTGTGTAGGTGGCGAAGAAGATGCGTCCCATGTCGGGATCCACGAAGTCGACGAAGCGAGCATCCTCCATGCCGCGCCATTCGGCCATCGAGTGGGGCCACAGGACTCTCTCAGAGAGTTGCGAATCGACCGAGAACGACACCGAGTAGGCACGATCGGCGATCGAACGAAAGTGATGGGCCGTGGCGTCGACGTTGCGGTAGGTCTCCTGATCGTGCATGAGTCGATTGAGTTGCTCTTCCAAGTCGGACCGAGTGAACAGACCGTCGAGATGCTGCAACACGTAGCGGGCGTTCTCTCCGAGGTCGCCGAACGTTTCGAGCAGGCCGAGAAATGCAATGTTGCGAAGACAGCCCTCCGAGTGGAGACCGACGTCGAGGTCACGCCCGGGGGAATCGATCGAGACGTTGCCGTATTCGTCGATGAGGCCGGTCCGAAATCCGATGGACGAACGGTGGCCTTCGCCGATACCTCGCACACTCATGACGAAACGAAGACTTCCCTCGGCAACTCCAGTCTGGTCGGGGTGAGCGACGACACTCGGATTCGTGAGAGCCGCACCCTCCACCGAGAACTCGTGGGTGAAATATGCACCGATGAGTTTCCACCGGTCGTCGGAGAAGTGGGTCGGGGAATCGAGGCGATTCGCTACCCGATGTGCGTGAGACTCGAGCCACAGATCGAGATCGTCGTGACGGTCGGAGAATCGGAGGACAACGTCGTTGAGAGCGCGTGCAACCTCTTCTTCGGGGAGCGACAAAATGCGATCGAGAACCGCGCTCGTGCGCGATTGGTTGGCGCCGAAGTCCTCCTGGCCCGGTACGAAGAGGCGGGCGAAGATGCGCGAGGGGTCGGCCTTCAGATGGATACCGGTCCGGACAGCGAGGACGTCGGGATCGGGGTGAGGGAAAAAGGTCATCGAGTGAGCATCGACATTCGGTCGTGCAACTGAAGTGTCGACACCATGGCAAGAGTCGATTCAGCACCCTGATTCAGATTTCGACCGTGAGGGTGAAGTCCGTCGAAACCACCTCCGGTCACCTCGTCGATCATCGGGACACCCGCGTCGTTATCGCCGTGGAACCAACGTGCTGCCTTCTCGATCTCCCGCAACCACTCGTCGTCGCCCGTGACATCGAAAGCTCGTTTGGCCGCATCGGCGAGTGCAGCCACCTCGATCGGTTGTTGATCGAACGCCGGCTTCGGATCGCCGGGCCCACGACCGGTGGTAGGGGTCACGGAAAAGTGACCGGCATGAGTTTCGGTTTCGACGAGCCAGCGGAGCATGTCGAGACCCGTACGAACGGTGTCGTCGTCGCGATGTGCAACACCGGCGGCGATCACCACGTCGGGCAGAAGTGCATTCGAATAAGTGAGGCGCGGTTCGGGCCACGGCCAGTCCGGCGAACGTGACGAGAGGAGAATGCGATCGGCGGCATCGGCCACCAGATCGAGTGCACCTTTGTGCTCGGGTGCGACGGTCAGCACTTCGGCGGCACCAAGACCTGCGTAGGCGAGTGAACGGAGCCAATCGGGGCGATGTCGGATGGCCGATTCGAATGCACCGAGCGCTCGTTGGTGCAGGACTCCGTCGTCACTGCGGGCGATCACCGTTCCGAAGGCCCAGATCGCTCGACCCCATGCGTCTTCGATGGTTGGCTCGTCGAGCCAGACGCGGCCGAAGCTCAGTCGATTATGGAACTTGCCGTCGGGAGTCTGGGCACTCAGAACGAAACGCATACCCAGACGAGCGAGGATTGCCCCGCCGCATGTGCCATTGTGTTCTCGAGCCGACACGATCACGAGTCGGGCGTTGTCGTCAGTGCAATAACCGTGCGAGAAGCGTGGTCGCGGACCTTTGGCGTGCTCGAAGAGACCCCAGTCGTCCGAGATGTTGATGAGGTGACGAAACGTGTAAGAACTCACGATGCCACCGCCGTTTCGCTCGATCCGATGATCGCCGGGACGAGATCTAGATAGTCGGCAGCGACTTTCGTCCAGTCATGGTGGCGGGCGAGCTCCTCGGCACGAGCTCGCATACTTCGTTGCACGTTGTGATGGGTGAGGACGGTACGCAACGCCCGGGCGAGCGCATCGGGGTCACGGTGTGGCACGACGATTCCGGCGCCGTCCGACAGGAGTTCTCGAGCGTGGGGGAAGTCGGTGGCAATCACCGGTACACCGGCGGCAACGGCGTCGACCAGGACGCCGCTCGTCACCTGGTCGGCGTTGTCGTACGGCAATACGACGACTGAGGCCGAGCGCGCGAGTTCAACCAGCTCAGGAACACTCCGGTAGAGCTCGTCGAACACGACTCGGGACTCGACGCCACGTGCCCGCGCCCGTTCATGCAACGACTCGCGGTACTTCTCGCCTTCGCGAGCTTTCACCTTGGGGTGTGTACGTCCGGCTACGAGATAGGTGATCGGCGGGACGACATCGGAGACCGCGGCAAGAGCATCGATCACCCATTCGATGCCCTTGCCGGGTCCCAGAAGCCCCCAGGTCAGCACCGTAGGAACCGGTGCCGGTCGCGGCGCGACGGGCGGGGGAAGTGTCGCGCCGTGGGGGATGGTGACGACGCCGAGGGGATCGACGTCGTAGAACTGAAGCAACCGCTGCCGAGCCGCGTCTGTCATGGTCACGATTCGACTGGAGCCTTTCAGTACATGCTGAAGGGTCCGCTTCTGATGAGTGGTGGGGCTCGTTGGAATGGTGTGCAGAGTCGTGACGATCGGAACACGTATGTGTGACATCAGCCGAACGACGTCGTCGCCGTCGTGTCCGCCGAAGATGCCGAACTCGTGTTGAAGGAACGCACAGTCGAACGAATTGATTGCGATCGACGCTTCACGAATTGAGCGCAGTCGCGATGGGTGCAACTCCGCAATGATGCGGTCATCATTGGCTGGCAACGAGTCGACGGAGCAACGCACGATGCCGACGTCGGTCACATTGTTCGATCGCATTCCGTTCGCCAATGCCGCGGCAAAGGTGGCCAGGCCGCAGGCCGTCGGCGGGAAGGTGCTGATGATTGCCGAGCTGGGTGAGGGATTGATCATGAGTTTCGCTCCTTGGTTGTGGTCGAACGGATGGCGAGGAGAACGAGACCGAGGCCGCCGATAGCAAGAAGGAGGAGTCCGAGAACACTCGTCGTTCGCGTCGAGGAACCGGTCGACGGAAGGGTCGAGTCGCTCGGAATTTCAGCCGGCAGGATCACGGCCTCCTCGGTGGTGGTCGGTGCCGATGTCGTCGAGGGCGGGGTCGTGGTCACCTCGGCAGGCCGAATCGGAACAGCGGGAACGATCACGATCGGCGGTGAGGCCGTGGTGGAGGTACTCGACGTACTGGTTGGCGCGCTGGTGGAGGTACTGGTCGACGTGGTGCTCGATGTACTGGTGGAGGTGCTGGTCGACGTGGTGCTCGATGTGCTGG
>Ga0222714_10005010_pt1 | contig 12748 bp, 10 predicted proteins | sample C33_3DmetaG_FD_165048 | JGI IMG/M metagenome (GOLD analysis project Ga0222714, IMG submission 165048) | Estuarine water microbial communities from San Francisco Bay, California, United States - C33_3D | ecosystem: Environmental > Aquatic > Marine > Unclassified | place: USA: California... | reverse complement strand
TGGCCGGCCGAGAAGCACAGCGTGACGTTGACCGGGATGCCTTCGCCCGACAGCGCCTTGCAGGCCCTGAGCCCTTCGGCATTGAGCGGCACCTTGACGGTGACGTTGCTGGCGATCTTGGAGAGGTACTTGCCTTCTTCGATCATCGTCGCCGCGTCCAGCGCCGTAACTTCAGCCGAGACGGGGCCCGGAATGATCGAGCAGATTTCCGCGATGACGTCTTCGAACTTGCCGCCCGACTTGGCGACAAGGGAAGGGTTGGTGGTCGCGCCGTCGATCAGGCCGGTCGGCGCCAGGGCGCGGATTTCGGAAAGGTCGGCTGTGTCGATGAAGAATTTCATGGGTCGTCCCGGGGCAAGGTTGAATTAGGTTCGAATTCGGCGCGCGTGGAGCGGGTTCCCTTGGCTCCGTTCCGGCGCTGCGATTAAAGTGTAGCCGATGGCACCACCCCGCACCAGTTCCGATCCTGACGAAGCCGCCGCGCAAACGCGCGAAAATTCGCGCGTGCGCGTCCTGTTGCCGCTGGCCCTGCCGGGGGCGCTCGATTACCGCAGCACGGGCGCGGCCCCGGCGCCCGGCACTTTCGTGCGGGTGCCGCTTGGTGCGCGCGAACGTATTGGGGTTGTCTGGGATGACGTGCCCGACGGTGCGCCGCCGCCGCCGGAAAAACTCAAGACCATCATCGATGTCATCGATGCGCCGCCGATGGCCGCCGTAACGCGGCGCTTCGTCGACTGGGTTGCCAATTACACGGTGTCGGCGCCGGGCGCGGTGCTCAAGATGGCGATGAGCGTACCCGCGGCACTTGAGCCGCAAGCGGCGATCCCGGCCTTTGCCGCGGCCGCGGGCTGGCAGCCACCCGAAGGTTTCCGCATGACGCCCAGGCGCGAACAGGTATTGCACCTGCTGGCCGAAGGCCCGCCGCGTACCGCTGCCGATATCCGTGCCGAAACCGGTGTCAGCGCGCAGGTGATCGCGGGTCTGGCGGACGCGGGCGCGCTGGTACGCACGGGGCTTGCGCCGCCCGCCCGTTTTGCCGTGCCCGATGCAGACCGCCCCGGGCCAACGCTGACGGCGGACCAGAAAGCTGCGGCGGCGGATCTGTGCGCGGCCATTGCCGCCGAATCCTACGCCACCATCGTGCTCGACGGCGTCACCGGGTCGGGCAAGACCGAGGTCTATTTCGAGGCCATCGCCGAGGCCCTGCGGCATGGGCGCCAGGCGCTGGTCCTGCTGCCGGAAATCGCGCTGTCGGCCCAGTGGCTGGAACGCTTCGAGGCGCGCTTCGGCGTGGCACCCGCTGCCTGGCATTCGGAATTGAGTACCGCCGTGCGGCGCGACACCTGGCGCGCCGTCGCCGACGGCTCGGCCCGCGTCGTGGTTGGTGCGCGCTCGGCCCTGTTTTTACCCTTTCATAAACTGGGCCTGATCGTCGTCGATGAAGAACACGACGGTTCCTACAAGCAAGATGAAGGCGTCGCCTATAACGCCCGCGACATGGCGGTGCTGCGCGGGCACCTCGGCGCGATTCCTGTCGTGCTGGCTTCGGCAACGCCGTCGCTCGAAACCGTTGCCAATGTCGAATGGGGCCGTTACCGCCGCGTTCATCTGCCCGACCGCATCGGTGCCGCCGAACTGCCTGAGATAACCTTGGTCGACCTTCGCGCCACGCCGCCTGCGCGCGGGCGCTGGCTGGCGCCGCCGCTCGATGCGGCTCTTGCCGAAACTTTGGCGGCGGGTGAACAGGCGCTTCTGTTCCTCAACCGGCGCGGCTATGCGCCGCTGACGCTGTGCCGGGGCTGCGGCCACCGGCTCGAATGTCCCAATTGCTCGGCCTGGCTGGTCGAACATCGCGCCAGCCATCGCCTTGTCTGCCATCACTGCGGCTACGGCCTCGGCCTGCCGCCCAACTGCGCCAATTGCGGCGCCGAAGGCGCGTGGGCCGCCTGCGGCCCCGGCGTCGAGCGCGTCGCCGAGGAGGTGGCGCGTTATTACCCCGATGCGCGCCTGCGCATCATGGCTTCCGACACCCTGACCGGGCCCGCCGCCATCCGCGAGCTGGTCGCCGCCGTCACCGAGCATCGCGTCGATGTGCTGGTCGGCACCCAGGTCATCGCCAAGGGCCATCACTTTCCGCTGCTGACGCTGGTCGGCGTGATCGATGCCGATCTCGGGCTGACTGGCGGCGACTTGCGCGCGGCTGAACGCACGCACCAGCTGCTGACCCAGGTAGCGGGGCGGGCGGGGCGAGCCGAGCGTCCGGGCAAGGTGCTGCTGCAGACCTTCATGCCGGAACACCCGGTGATGGCGGCGCTGGCGCGAGGTGCCCGCGAGGAATTTCTTGGGACCGAGATGCGCGAGCGCGAGCGCGCCCACATGCCGCCCTACGGCCGGCTTGCCGCCGTCATCGTCTCGGGCCCCGACATGCGGGAGGTTGACGCCACGGCGCGCGCGCTCGGACGGGTGCGCCCCGCGGACGAGGGACTGACGATTCTCGGCCCGGCGCCTGCCGCCCTCAGCCTGCTCCGTGGCCGTCACCGGCGGCGGTTCCTGGTCAAGGCCCCGCGCGGTTTCAACCTGCAAGGAGCGGTGCGCGGCTGGCTCGCCGAAGTGCGTCCGGGCAAGGGCGTGCGGGTGCAGGTCGACGTCGATCCGATGAGCTTTCTCTGACCCTCTTAACCCCTTGATCGAGCGGAAAAAAATTCCCGCCCGATTCCCTCCTTCGCTGGTTGCAACGCCCCATGTCGTATGGTACGAAAAGCGCGCCCCGAGGGGGGCGCGGCGGGCCTTGCCCGCCTTCGTTGTCGTTTTTTCTTTGCCTGTCATCGGGTTGCGCCGCTTTTAGCGGGCGCATCCAGTTTTTCGGGAGCAGATTCGAGTGCCATCCCAGTCAAAGGACGCGGGCGGCGTTGCCGGTCGGTATGCGAGCGCTTTTTACGAGCTCGCCGATGCCGACAAGGCACTGGACCGTGTCGCGGACGACCTGCGCAACCTGCGCGCCATGTGCGAACAGAGCCCCGAGCTCGCGCGCCTTGTCGCCTCGCCGGTGCTGAGCCGCGACGCCCAGGCCGCGGCCATTACTGCGCTCGCCGAAAAGACTGGCTTTCACCAGCTCACCCTCAAGTTTCTCGGCACTTTGGCGAAGAATCGCCGTCTCGGCCTGGTCCGCGACGTCATTTCCGCCTTTCTTGCCGAGCTTGCCCGCCGCCGCGGCGAGGTGACGGCCGAAGTCGTCTCCGCGATGGCGCTCAAGCCTGCATACCTCGACCGCGTGCGTGATGCGCTCGCGGCCGCGCTCGGCGCCAAGGTGGCGCTCGAGCCCCGGGTCGATGCCGCCATCATCGGCGGCCTCAAGGTCCGGGTCGGCTCCAAGATGGTGGACGCCTCGATTGCTACCAAGCTTCAGAAACTCAGGTTTTCCATGAAAGGGATCGGTTGATGGACATCCGGCCGGCGGAGATTTCCGCAATTCTCAAGGAACAGATCGCCAATTTCGGCGCCGAGGCCGAAGTCGCCGAGGTGGGCCAGGTCCTGTCGGTAGGTGACGGTATCGCCCGCGTCTACGGCCTCGACAAGGTTCAGGCCGGCGAAATGGTCGAATTCCCGGGCGGCGTCAAAGGTATGGCGCTGAACCTCGAAAACGACAACGTCGGCATCGTGATCTTCGGCGAAGACCGAGGCATCAAGGAAGGCGACACGGTCAAGCGTACCGGCGACATCGTCGACGTGCCGGTGGGCCGGGGCCTGCTCGGCCGCGTCGTGGACGCGCTCGGCAATCCGATCGATGGCAAGGGCCCGCTGACCGATGTCACGCGCTCGCGCGTCGAGGTCAAGGCGCCCGGCATCATTCCGCGCAAGTCGGTGCATGAGCCGATGCAGACCGGCCTCAAGGCCATCGACAGCCTGATCCCCGTCGGCCGCGGCCAGCGCGAACTGATCATCGGCGACCGCCAGACCGGCAAGACGGCAATCGCGCTCGACACCTTCATCAACCAGAAGCCGCTGAACGAAGGCGACGACGAATCGAAGAAGCTCTACTGCATTTACGTCGCCGTCGGCCAGAAGCGCTCGACGGTTGCGCAGATCGTCAAGACGCTCGAGGAACAGGGCGCGATGAAGTACTCCATCGTCGTTGCCGCCACCGCGTCGGAGCCCGCGCCGCTTCAGTTCCTGGCGCCCTACACCGGCTGCGCCATGGGCGAGTTCTTCCGCGACAACGGCATGCATGCCGTGATCGTATATGACGACCTTTCGAAGCACGCCGTCGCCTATCGGCAGATGTCGCTGCTGCTGCGCCGCCCGCCCGGACGCGAAGCTTTCCCGGGCGACGTGTTCTACCTGCATTCCCGCCTGCTGGAACGCGCGGCGAAGATGAATGACGCCAACGGCGCCGGTTCGCTGACGGCCCTGCCGGTCATTGAAACCCAGGCGGGCGACGTGTCGGCCTACATTCCGACCAACGTGATCTCGATCACCGACGGCCAGATCTTCCTGGAAACCGGCCTGTTTTATAAGGGCATCCGCCCGGCGGTGAACGTCGGCCTGTCGGTCTCGCGCGTCGGTTCCGCCGCGCAGATCAAGGCGATGAAGCAGGTTGCCGGCTCGATCAAGCTGGAGCTTGCCCAGTACCGCGAAATGGAAGCTTTCTCGCAGTTCGCCTCCGACCTCGATGCCTCGACCCAGCGCCTGCTGGCCCGCGGCTCGCGCCTGACGGAACTGCTGAAGCAGGGCCAGTTCTCGCCCATGAAGGTCGAAGAGCAGGTGGCCTCCCTTTTCATCGGCGTGAAAGGCTATCTCGACGGTATCCCGCTCAACCGCGTCGGCGCTTTCGAGCGCGGCGCGCTGGCGGAGCTGCGCGAGAAGCACAAGGGCATTCTCGACGCCATCCGCACCGATCGCGAGATCAAGCCGGAAACGGACGAGAAGCTCCGCGCCTTCCTCGACGAATACAAGCGCACCTTCGCGGCCTGATAGACACCGATGCCGAGCCTCAAAGACCTACGCATCCGTATCTCGAGCGTGAAGTCCACGCAGAAGATCACCGCGGCCATGAAGATGGTCGCGGCGTCGAAGCTCAAGCGCGCGCAGGAGCAGGCCGAAGCGGCCCGCCCTTACGCCGAACGCATGGAGCGGATGCTCGGCTCTCTCGCTGCCGCCGTCGGTGGCAGCGCAGGCGCCCCCAAGCTGCTGTCGGGAACCGGCGCCAGCAACGTGCATCTGCTTGTCGTCGTGACCGCCGATCGCGGGTTGTGCGGCGGCTTCAACGGCCAGGTCGTGCGCGGTGCGCGTAATCTCGTCAACCGGCTCAAGGCCGAAGGCAAGGAGGTGAAAATCCTCTGCGTCGGCCGCAAGGGCCGCGACGGGCTCAAGCGCGACTTCGCCAGCCTCATCGTCGACACCATCGAAGGCCTGACCAAGCGCGAAATTCGCTTCGACGCCGCCGATGCCATCGGCACCCGTGTCGCGGGCATGTTCGCCGACGGCGAATTCGACGTCTGCACGGTCGTCTACAACCGTTTCAAGTCGGCCATCGCCCAGGAATTCACCGCCCAGCAGCTGATCCCCTTCCCGCCGCCGCCGGCACCTGCCGCGGAAGATGAGGCCAAGGCCGGACAGCCGCAGGCCGTCTACGAGTTCGAGCCGGAAGAAGAGGCCATCCTCGCCGATCTTCTGCCGCGCAATCTCGGTGTCCAGCTCTACCGGTCGCTGCTCGAAAGCTACGCCGGCGAGCAGGGCGCACGCATGGCGGCGATGGACAACGCCACCCGTAACGCCGGTGAAATGATCGGCCGTCTGACGCTCAACTACAACCGTACGCGCCAGGCAACCATTACCCGTGAAATGATCGAAATCGTATCGGGGGCGGAGGCCGTCTAGGCCCGTTCCCAGGAAAGCCAGCAGGAGCACAGCATGGCAAAGAATATTAAAGGACGGATCACCCAGGTCATCGGCGCCGTCGTCGACGTGCAGTTCGACGGCGACCTGCCGCCGATCCTGAACGCGCTGGAATGCCAGAACAACGGCAAGCGCCTCGTGCTCGAGGTCGCCCAGCACCTCGGTGAATCGACCGTCCGCACCATCGCGATGGACTCGACCGAAGGCCTGGTGCGCGGCCAGGAAGTGGCCGATTCCGGCGCGCCGATCACGGTGCCCGTCGGCCCCGGCACGCTCGGGCGCATCATCAATGTCGTCGGCGAACCGGTCGACGAACGCGGCCCGGTCAAGACCGACAAGTCGCTGCCCATTCACCGCGCGGCGCCGCTGTTCGAGGAACAGTCGACCGAAGCGGCCATTCTCGTCACCGGCATCAAGGTCATCGATCTTCTGGCGCCCTACGCCAAGGGCGGCAAGATCGGCCTGTTCGGCGGCGCGGGCGTCGGCAAGACCGTTCTGATCATGGAACTGATCAACAACGTCGCCAAGGCGCACGGCGGTTACTCGGTGTTCGCCGGTGTCGGCGAACGTACCCGCGAAGGCAACGACCTCTATCACGAAATGATGGAATCGGGCGTTATCAAGCCGGAAGGCGATTCGAAGGCCGCGCTGGTGTACGGCCAGATGAACGAGCCGCCGGGCGCGCGTTCGCGCGTCGCGCTCACCGGTCTGACGCTTGCGGAATACTTCCGCGACGAAGAAGGCCAGGACGTGCTGTTCTTCGTCGACAACATCTTCCGTTTCACCCAGGCGGGTTCGGAAGTGTCGGCGCTCTTGGGCCGTATTCCTTCGGCGGTGGGTTATCAGCCGACGCTGGCCACCGACATGGGCAACCTGCAGGAACGCATCACCTCGACCCGCAAGGGCTCGATCACCTCGGTGCAGGCGATTTACGTGCCCGCCGACGACTTGACCGACCCGGCGCCGGCGACCTCCTTCGCGCACCTTGACGCGACGACGGTGCTTTCGCGCCAGATCGCGGAACTGGGCATCTACCCGGCGGTCGATCCGCTCGACTCGACCTCGCGCATGCTTGACCCGCGCATCCTCGGCGATGAGCACTATCAGGTCGCCCGCGACGTTCAGCGCGTGCTTCAGACCTACAAGTCGCTGCAGGACATCATCGCCATCCTGGGCATGGACGAACTGTCGGAAGAAGACAAGCTGACGGTTTCCCGCGCCCGCAAGATCCAGCGTTTCCTCAGCCAGCCGTTCTTCGTCGCCGAAGTCTTCACCGGCTCGCCGGGCAAGCTTGTCGGTCTTGCCGACACGATCGCCGGCTTTAAGGGCATCGTCGAAGGCAAGTACGACGACCTGCCGGAAGCGGCGTTCTACATGGTCGGCACCATCGAAGAAGCGGTGGCCAAGGCCAAGAAGCTGGCCGCCGAGGCCGCGTAAGCGAAAAGCGAGGCTTTCATGGCCGACAAGGTCGCATTCGAACTGGTTTCGCCCGCCCGCCTCTTGTTCGCGGGCGAGGTGGACATGGTCGTGGTGCCGGGTTCCGAAGGTGACTTCGGCGTCCTGCCCAACCATTCGCCGCTGATTTCCCTGGTGCGTCCCGGCGTCATCGCCGTGCACGAGGGCGGCAAGGTGGGCAGCCGGATCTTCGTCGCCGGCGGCTTTGCCGAGGTGACGCCGGATCGCTGCACGGTTCTGGCCGAAGAGGCGGTGAACCTCGCCGATTTCGATCGCGCCAAGGCGGAAGCCCGCCTGACTGCGGCCCGCGCCAAGGTGGCGGAAGCCGAAACCGAGGCCGACAAGGCCGCCGCCCAGCGCGCCGTGAGCATCGCCGAAGCCCTGCTGGCCGCGGCTGCCTGAGCTTTTCCCCCGGATTCCCAAGTGCCTTCACGGCCGCGCGTGACAGCGGGCCGCGTCTTGCCCTTATAATGTGCGCAGGGAAGCCATCATGAAGCATTGGACATCCGCCGATATCCCCTGGGACCGCTTCGACCCCGCGCGGGTCGATCCCGATATCCTGTGCGTGGTCAAAGCTGCGGCGATGGTGGAAAAAAACTCCGCCGATTACGCATCCTATCTCCGCAACGTGTTCCCCGGTGACGACGCCTTCGCGGCGGCGGCCGACGAATGGGCGGAAGAAGAGGTTCAGCATGGCGACGTTCTCGGGCGCTGGGCGGAGCTGGCCGATCGCAATTTCGATTTCGCCGAACGTTTCGCCATGTTCAAGGACGGCTACCGCATTCCCCTTGATGCGACGGCGTCGGTGCGCGGCTCGCGTTCGGGCGAACTGGTGGCGCGCTGCGTGGTCGAGGTCGGAACCAGTTCCTATTACACCTCTCTCGCCCATGCGACCGAGGAGCCGGTGCTCAAGGCGATCTGCCTCAAGATCGCGGGCGACGAATTCCGTCACTACAAGCTGTTCTATACCCACCTCAAGCGCTACGTCGCGGCGGAAAAGCCGGGGACGCTGGCGCGCCTGCGCGTCGCCGTCGGCCGCATGCTGGAATCGGACGACGACGAGCTCGCCTATGCCTATTACGCGGGAAACAGCCACGGCGAACCGTACGAGCGACGGCGCAACGCCGATGCCTATGCCGCCCGGGCCTATCGCTACTACCGGCCCGTCATCATCGAGCGCGGCATCGCCATGACCTTCAAGGCGACGGGCCTCGACCCCCAAGGCTGGTTCGCCCGCGTTGCCGCGCGTGCCGCATGGCGTTTCATGGACTGGCGCCAGAAGCGCCTCGCCCGTCTCGCTGCCTGATATCCGGAAATTTCAGCCGCGTCGCGCTTCGTCTGCAAGATGGGCGAAGCGCTTGACAAGTTCGGCGTAGAGATCGCGCTTGAAGGGCACGATCAGGCCCGGAAGTTCGGGTGGCTCCACCCATTTCCACTCGCAGAATTCGGGCTTTTCCGTTTCGATGTCGATATCGCGGTCGGCGCCCAGAAAGCGCATGGCGAACCACTTCTGGCGCTGGCCGCGGTAGCGGCCCCGCCACAGTTTGCCGATCAGTTCCACCGGCAGGTCGTAGTCGAGCCAGTCTTCGGTCGCGGCCATGATTTCGGCCGCGCGCGTGCCGATTTCCTCGCCCAGTTCGCGAAACGCGGCTTCCGCCGGGTCCTCGCCCGGGTCGATGCCGCCCTGGGGCATCTGCCAGGCCTCTGAGACCATGTCGATCCGCCGTGCCACGAACACGCGCCCGTCGCGGTTGAACAGCATCACGCCGACGCAGGGGCGGTAGGGCAGGCTGGACGGATCGGGGGCGTCGGTCATGTCGTCAGTCGGGCTGGGCGTTGACCATCGCCGTGACCGGCGCCAGCGCAAATCCCTTGTCCTCGATGTCGCGCACCCAGCGGCCCACCCGGTCAAGCGTCGCCGGGAACGGCTGGCCGATGGCAACCGCGTAACCCGACACGCGGGCGATGCGCTCGATCTCGGCAAGGCGGGCGTCGATGGCATCGCGCGAGGCTTCGGCATCGATGAAGCGGTTGTTGATGACGCGAGGCAGCTGCACTTCCGTCGCGGTGCGCGCGGCGACGGAACGCAGGCTCGAGCGCGAATCGACAAACATCAACCCGCGGTCGCGCAGTTCAATCAGTACCGGGCGCAGGTGCGGCGCCGACGTGGTGAAGCGCGACCCCATGTGGTTGACGACGCCGACATATCCGCTGACGCGACCGAGCAGCGTGCGCAGGCGCGTGCGGTTCTGGTCCGCCGTCAGGCTGGTCAGCAGGGTTTCCGGGCCGGGGTCGTTGGCAGGGAAGTTGACCGGCTCCATCGGCAGGTCGAGCAGGACTTCATGGCCAGCTGCGCGGGCCAGCGCGATCCAGTGGTCGAGGCCGCGCGCGTAGGGCGAAAAGGCGAGGGTGATACCGCCCGGCAGGGCCTGGATCGCGGTCTCGGTGGCGGCGCCCGACAGGCCGAGATTGCCGATGATGATGGCGATGCGCGGGCGCTGGTCGTTGGCGTCGAAGGGCCGGCCATAGGTTTGCCGGGCCTTGCGTCCATTGGGCGCGACGCGCGGCAGCTTGCCGAGGTGCGAGGGTTCGATCAGCGCAGGATCGGGGGCCGGGGCAAGGCCCTGTGCCGGGCGCGGCAAGGCCGCGACATTGGCCGCAGGGGCCTTCGGTGCGGCGGCGGGCGGCGGGGCAGCGGGAGTTGCAGGTTTGGGTGCGGTTTCTGCAGCAGGGGCGGGCGCGGCGGGTTTGGCGGCCATCTCCGCCTTCGGCTCCGGGGCGGGCGTCGCCTCAGGCGCGGGCGTCGCTTCGGCCATTGCCTGCGGGGCTTGTGGCGCCTGGGGGGCCGCTGTCTTCGCTTCAGGCGCGGGCGCAGGTGCCGGCAGCGCGGTCACCTTGACGGTTACCGCTGCGGGCGACCCGGCGCCCTTGGGCGGCGGTCCGGAAAGCGCGAGCCAAGTCACCACGCCGGCGACCAGGGCCACGACCGCGATGACGGCGGCGGCGAGCGCGCCCAGCCCTTTGCGTCCGGCTGGCCTGTTTGGATTATCGAACGACACGTTCCGGATCCGGCTGGTATTGCGAGGTTATCGAGGCGCCGTGCACGCGGCTACTCGGTCCGGCGCCGGTCGAGGGCGATGCCGCGCAACACGCCGATGGCACGGACGAGCTGGTAATCCGTTACCTTCTGATCGTTGCCGCCGTTTTTGCCGTTCTGCGCGGCGGGCTGCTTGGCCGGGGCCTTGCCGTCCTCGGGATTGCTGAGTGCACCACGCAGGTCTTTCTCGCGGCGCTGGTCTTCGTCCGGCAGGGCGGTCAGCTGCAATTGCTCGATGACGATATCGGGGCTGATGCCCTTTGCCTGGATGGAACGGCCCGACGGGGTGTAGTAGCGCTGGGTGGTCAGACGCAACGCGCCGTGGCCGGGCAGCGGAATGATCGTCTGGACCGACCCCTTGCCGAAGCTCTGGGTGCCGAGCACGATGGCGCGGCGATGGTCCTGCAGCGCCCCGGCGACGATTTCCGAAGCCGAGGCAGAGCCGCCGTTGATCAGCACGACGATCGGCAGCCCGCCGCTGATGTCGCCCTTGCGGGCATTCCAGCGCTGGCCGTCGTCCTTCTTGCGCCCTCGGGTGGACACGATCTCCCCCTTGTCGAGGAAGGCGTCCGACACGCTGATCGCTTCCTTGAGCAGGCCGCCCGGATTGTTGCGCAGGTCGATGACCATGCCGGCCATCTTGCCCTTTACCTGCTTCTTGAGATCGGAGACGGATTTTTCGAGCCCGCTCGTCGTCTGCTCGTTGAAGGAGGTGATGCGGATATAGCCGATGTCGTTTTCCTCCACGCGCGCCTTCACCGGCGTGATCTTGATGTTGGCACGGGTCAGGGTGACGTCGAAGGGCGGCTTGCCGTTGCGGCGGATGGTCAGCTTGATGGGCGATCCGACGCGCCCGCGCATCTTTTCGACCGCCTGCTGCAGCGTCAGGCCGCGCACGGCCTGGCCGTCGATGTGGGAAATCCGGTCGCCTGCCAGAAGGCCGGCGCGCGACGCAGGCGTGTCGTCGATGGGCGAGACGACCTTGACCAGTCCGTCTTCCATCGTCACTTCGATGCCGAGCCCGCCGAACTCCCCGCGCGTCTGCACCTGCATGTCGCGGAAGGTCTTTTCGTTCATGTAGCTCGAATGGGGATCGAGAGAGGTCAGCATGCCGTTGATGGCATTTTCGATCATCTCGTCGACTTGCGGCTGCTCGACATAGTCCGAGCGCACGCGGTCGAAGACGGAGCCGAAAAGCTCGAGCTGGCGATAGGTCTCCCGCTCTTTGTCCTGTGCGGGCACGGCGGAGGACACGAGGGCGGAAGAAACGAGGACGCAGCCAACCAAGGCTACAAGGAACGCATGCTTTTTCATCCGCTGACCTTACTGTTGGGGGGCGCTGCAAGCCATGGCACGGGGTCCACGGGCTTGCCGCCCCGGCGCAATTCCATATAGAGCCTGACGGGGCCGTTGCCGCCGGACATGATGCCCACCGGTTCCCCGGCCAAGATTTTCTGACCGACGGCGGCATCGATCCGGCCGAGACCGGCAAGAAGGCTATGATATCCCTCGCCGTGATCGATGATCAAGAGAGGCCCATAGCCCCGAAACGGCCCGGAAAACACGATTTCGCCGCCGAAAGGCGCGATCACCTGGGCCCCGGGGGCGGTCGCGAAACGTACGCCCTTGGCCGCTCCGGCTTCTTCTTTCGCCCCGAAAGCGACGGCGACGCGCCCGATCACCGGCCGGGCGAGCCGGCCGCGGGCCCGTGAAATCGGCTGGCCCGGCATGATGGCGGGCGCGGCGGGGCGCGGCAGGGCGGCGACGCGCCCGTTGTCGCGGGCGCCATCGCGGGTGCTTGCGCGCGGTGGCCGGACGGCAACGCGCCTTCGTTCGCGTTCGATCCCGGCGAGCAGTTCGCGCAGGTCCTTTGCTTCGCGCGCCAGCGCCCGGGCGCGCGCCTGTGCCCTGTCTTCCTCGGCCTTGGTGCTGCGCGCGAGGCTGCGCTTCTTCTCGACCAGTGCCACCAACGATTTGCGCTTCTGTTCAAGCTTCGTCTGCTTGCGGGCAAGGGCCTTGCTGCGCGCGGCGGCCTGTTCTTCGAGGCCGGCGAGCGCCTCAAGCTCTTCGCGCAGCTTGCGTCCCTCGGCTTCCAGCTTCGGCACGGTATCGCGCAGCAGCATGGCGGCGCGCAGCGTGTCCTGCGGGGTGCGCGCATAAGCCATCAGCGCTTCAGGCGGATGCCGCGCGATGCGTTCGAGCGCGGCCAGCAGTTCGGCGAGCCGTGCGCGCCTGCCGGCCAGCCCGTCGCTGCGCGTCTTGCGCTCGGCGGCAATGTCGGAAAGATGGTCGCGCAATTCG
>Ga0222714_10005009_pt1 | contig 12749 bp, 4 predicted proteins | sample C33_3DmetaG_FD_165048 | JGI IMG/M metagenome (GOLD analysis project Ga0222714, IMG submission 165048) | Estuarine water microbial communities from San Francisco Bay, California, United States - C33_3D | ecosystem: Environmental > Aquatic > Marine > Unclassified | place: USA: California... | reverse complement strand
TCCATCACATGCCCTTCTTCATCATCATTCCCTCCAATTGAATTCATCTCAAATCGTACACCAAAACCAGCATGAGTTGGTATTGATTTGTGTTCTGAATCAACCCTATTTCCAATTTCAATCGAATGTATGAGATTTCCAATCAATTCAAGTGCAGCTGGCATGACAGCTGATTCCGACATTGTTGTTGAAATTGCTAATGTTGGAATCAAGTTCAGCACCTCTTTTTCAAGAATCCAGCATTGAAATATTTTCTATTGAACGATATAAAAAAACGGTTGAATCTTAGATGCTTAATCGTTATGAAAAAATTGTCCATCGTATCACCTCATTCCTTTGTGAGCCCTATTATGTTACTCGAAAGTATAGTTCGTACTTCTCTTAATTGAAGATTTCGTTCTGATTCTGTTTGAGAAAGTTGGCCGATGTTGCCTTGGTCAAAAGAAAGAAGTGTTGTACATTCATCTTTTGTGCATTCAAGTGACATCATTAATCCAACTTCAACACCAATTGGTAGTTTCAAACTACCTCCGTAACTCGTTTTCTCTTCTGTGTACTTCAAAATTTGTACTTGTAATTCAGAAAATTCATATGTACTTGCCAAATTTCCTAGAATATCAAAAATCGGATCGGCATTGGGTAACGCAAGATTTCCTAACAAACGAAATAAAGCAAATGTTGATGATTTAAATCGAATAGTTACCTCAATTCTAGTATCACCTACAAAAATTGGGATGGTTATGTATCTCAATCCTTTGTTAGTGTTTGATTGAAGATTAATATTAGAGAATTCGTTTGCTAACAGATCGAATGATTGAGAGTTTTGATTATTGCTTGTGTTTTGGTTGATTGTAATTGAATCTAACGGCTCACCAACTCTTTTGAGATTTTGCCATGGTCCATCAGTTTCATACAAAATAACTGTCCCCTTTATCACATTTTTAAGATTAAAAAGATAAAATTGTTTTGAAAAATCGGTTGTTCCGCCTTTTCGAATTTCAGCACTATATGTGTCTAATGATTCCATAATGCCTAATGAAGAAAAAGAATTCATTGAGGATTCTATTTCAAAGCTACTTCCCAATCGAATTTTGTTTGAATGATAATCATGTTCTTTGAATCCACCTAATTTAATGCGTAAGTTAGCATTAAGCGAAGTTTCCAAAAGTTTAGTCTTCATTTTAGGAGAGTCAAAATTTACGCCAGCGTTAAAAAATGCATTCCCCTCCAAGTCTACATTAATTTTCCAGTTGTTGTGAGAATCACGTGCTAATGTTGTGATTGTATCATCACCTACAATCCAATCGGATAACGTCATAGGGGAAAGTATTGATAAAATGCTGTAAGGGAATACATCAGCCAAATCAGATTTGGAATCAAATTCATATGCATTGTTAAATGTTAATGCACCCGTGAACGTTGCACCAGCACCTACATAGCCGCCTGCTGCAAACTTTCTATCATTGACCTTACCATTTTGATTTCTCTGATTTGGGTAGCCATATGTGCGTACCCCGAATTCAACACCTCCTCCTAGAAGCCATGTTGTCATCAAACAATATCTATCATTATTTAATCTCGTTATTTCAAAGCCAATCGCAGAATTGATTGAATATTTGAATGAACATTGTAACCTAGCAATACAATTGACCTTATCGCCTTCGTTTTTCAATTCATTCAAAATACCTGGAATGTCAAATAGTTTGGTAATTTGTGAGCCAAATGGTTTTTCCATTTCGAGTGATCCTGACTTCCAATCATGGCTGTTTGAGGAATTGAAATCCTTCCATTCTTCCGAATGAGGTGATTCTATGCTGAATATTTTTACAACTATTTGTTCATCAATAGTGCCAATGTTCGATTTTGAGTTAACCAATCCGTCCAATGTTACATGAAAATTTCCTACGAGGTATTTTGGTATTGCAAAACTACCATCTGGCAGCCTTGCGTTTCCAATGTATGGTGGGGGAGTGGGTCGAAATGATGGATTGTTTGAATAGTTAATATAAAGAACATCGCCCCCAGTTAACTCAAGTTCTGCAAACGACTTTCCAGACAATAAATTTCCACAATTTCCAATGCGTACATGGTATTTTGGGTCTTTAAGATTTTGTGTGAAAAAATCGGAAGGTCCTTCCAAACGGAACCGTACCACCCAGCCTTGACTAACCGTTAAACACATTTCAGAACCACCATTTGCATTACTTAAAGTAAGTGTCCCCCCTTCTTTCTCATCAAGATTTGCATTTTTGATTTTAAATTTATAAAATGGGTCGTTAAATGACTCAATTGAGAATCCTTTGTTCGATAAATGATTATTGTACAGGTCGTGAATATTTGTCATGTCTTCTACAGTTAAATCGATATCGTAGATGTTAATTGCTTTCAACAATTTATCATCAAAAATTCCACTTTCATAGTCTGTATATCCAGTTCTTTTTTCGTATAAATCTTGTAAAGCCATAACTCCTTTTTGAGTTGAACTCAACTTTTCTTTCTCTTTGTGGGAATATACGCCATCTATTTTTCCATTGTAAAGTCCCATGGAACGCAAATAAAGTTGAATTGATTTGACAGTGTCCTTGTCGCGTAAATTAATTTTCGAATACGATGTTCCGGAGTATGACAGTGGAATTCCATTAATAGCACTACGAACGGAACAAAAGAAGAAGTTAGAATCAACGTTGCTAATTGTTCTTTGTTTTACACACGCACTTGGAACATTCCCTTTAGTTGTTTTAGATCCACCATGACAGCCAATTACCTTTAAACTAGATTCTGTTAACTCCTCTAAGATATCTACATGTACAATATTTCCAGAACTATTTGTAAAGAAGACAAGGTCGCCTGGAGAAGGAATGTTAACGATAGGAAATTCCTTTGCTATCGCTGAAGCTTTCATATCTTTCATTTTCAAGGTAGGGATTTGTTCGTTAAGCACAAAAAGAACAAAACCTGAGCAATCAGTTCCAAGACCTCTTTGATTTGTTATAGGATCGATTGCTTTCTTGGGTGTATTCCCTCCCCAATAAAATGGGTCTCCAAGAAACGATTTTGCCGAATCAACAATTCTTGAGCGAAAGTCCATTTCCTTATTTTGCATTACTGCAACTTGCTCATTTGCTAATACCAAATCGGTTAATGATTCTATATCTGCTGGATTAGGTTTTCTTTCTACACTGTGAATTGAAACGACAAGGGAATCGTCGACTGCTTCTGAGTTATCTTTAGCAACGGTTTCTCCATTGACTATTAATGAGAAGTTCTTGTATTGGTGCACGTCATTTCTACTGAAATTCGCTTCGATATCGAATTGAAATTCATCTCCTCCCACGAGAATAAATTCCCTACATCCATAATTTGCAGTGGACCAATCTCTTGTATGATTAATTTTCACAGAACCAGATGTTAATGTTGTAAAACATTCATTATTCCATTTTCCCATATACTGATTTAACAATCCTGTTTTAAAATTCTGAGCGATATATGAAGAATTTGAACGAGACATTATACGAAAACATATTTTTACCCTATATCCATTTCTAATCTTTGCCTTGATAAAACCTGAACGATAGGACCCAAAATCGTATACATCCCAGAGTGTTAATTGAGTATACCCTTGACAATCTCTAGGATAATCGGGATAGATACCATTTTCTGTTCGTGAAATAGTTCTATGTGACCCTTTTACAGTCAGCTCAATGAATGGTTGAAGGTCACTGAGTTTATCATTTTGATAATTATCCCAAGATAAAACAGATATTGGCAAATAGTTATCACTCAATTTGACCACCTCTCTGAACTTCGCTTTAGTATACGTGCATCATAATACAATGTTGACATTTTTTGAATGAAATCACTACTCAATCTTTGTGCGATTCCATTTTCAATATCGAGCAATGGCAAGTATGTTAGTGGCTCTTCGTCAACTTCATTGTGGGCCTCTGCTGCCCCTATCAATCTTAAAAAGTGAAGTAAGGTGTAAACTTCATCTCCATAATCATGGTCATACAATTTTTTCATGTCATGAGGGGTGGATAATGAAATGACCCCTGCAACTTTTTCTTCAGGTGGTGACAACACTAGATTCTCGAGATCATCATTAATTCCAACACTCGCCCATCCTTCACTATAATACTTTGAAACCAGCCCTCCAAGTGAATGTCCAATAATCAGAACTTTCCCACCAAATTGTTGAGTCATTGATTCAATGATAAGACTTAATTGATAAGCAGATAGTTGTTTGAAATGTCTCTCATCAGGAATTTCAATTGAAGGTTTGACTATGACAACTTGGTTTGTTGGAATAAATGACGCTGCATGCAATTGTACACTAGACCTTGAAATACTTGTGAGTTCGGTAAAATCAACCAAATTGACATCCATATCTGAAATCATATTGTTATCAAAAAACATGTTTACGATAGAATTTGTTTGGTCTAGATTAATCCATTGAGGTATCACAATGGCTATGCTAATTGGTTCATTTGATGCGAGCAATTGTTGTTGCGTGAAGGTGAGGATTTCGTTAATGACTTCGGGATTTTGCAACGAAGAAAAATGAGATTCCCTAAATGAGCCAGTTTGTTGAATGTTTGCCCATTCATCTTGGCCTCCTGTTTGACTTTCTGTTGGAACTATACCATCAGAATTTTGCAGATAAAGTTGAAGGGCGATGAATAATCGTTCGATTTGAATGATACTCATGTGTCCAATAGCGTGTGCTGCACGAGCGTCATACTTTTGCAACTGATGAATCATGCTCGCAAGTGATTTTTCCCATCCTTGCGGAATGTCCGTAACCTCTTCAGGAACAAAAATGTTTTCAAAAACAGAATTGAGCATTTGAATTATTTCATTGCTAAGTAGACTAAATAATTCATTTATTTGTTCACGTGGTAGACCATCCGGGTCAAGCCAGAAAATGAATTCGAATTTAGGCCATCCTTTTGGTTGCAGTCCGAGAGCCCAGGGGTCTTCATATGTGCCAGAGCCATCGATAACCCAAGGGATGTTTGGAAGTTTGATATTGAATGGAGAGTTTGGATCATTTCGAATATCGTGGTCGAAGTCGAGGTCAAAATCGAAATCGAAATTGAAGTCGAAATCAAACCAAGACCCACCTCGCTTTGATTGTTGACGATGGCCCCCCCAACCCAAATCGGGTAATCGAAGGTCAGGTAAACTACCTGAAAATAATCCATGGAACCATCGAAGAGCAGGGAATGCGAAAGGTTCTCCACTTTTCGATGAAGTCGAAAATAAGTCTCTAAAAAATAATCGGAGACCTTCAAATGGATTGTCGATAAAGATGTCAAAATCAAGTTCTGGCCAATCAAACGGCAACGAAAATGGCCCTAATCCAAAACTGTTTTCTGACATTCCATGGTACAGTTTCCATAGGTCGGGCCATGGTGGGAGGTCGAAACTCGGCAAAGAGAATCCGCCCCTCGAAACGAAATGTTCCAAGTTGAGATATGGGAAATTTGGGTCAATTTTGAAGAACCCTCCGAGGAAGAAACCAATCCGACCACCTCGGGTTGTGAGGAATTGTCCGAATAAATTCTTGATTTGAGGGAGTTTTAGGAAATGACCAATATTCCACGAAGCAAATTGACCTCCCATGTTCGGGAATAATTGCTGAAAGATACCGGAGAAATCAAACCATGAGCCACCGAAATCGATTGAACGAATGGTAAGGTTTGGAATGTTGAAAAGCGTCGTCGATGAACCTGATTTCAAATTAATCGATGGGAGTTGTGGCAGATTTAGATAGCCACCTAAGTCAAATGGCCATTGAATTGAGTCAAACGATAATTTTGGAAGCCATCCTCCATTGCCATCTGGTCGTCTGTGCCATCCCATATCGATACCTGAAAATGTGATGAAGGACATATCGGGAAGATGTAAGGAAAATCCGTCCCATGAAAGTCCACTCAATTGAGAAAAGTTGAAATTGGCTCCAACCACACTCGGTAACTGCAAAAAGAATTGATTCAAATCAGGTAATTGACCAGTGCACTTCAAATCTTCAAGGGTGAAATAATATCCATATTCTGTTGAAGGCGTTCGCTCCCACTCAAACCCTAAGGAGAGTTCTTGAAGAGTTATGGAAATGGCTGAATATGAAATGATATTCATGGGCGGTCGCGATTCATCGACCATACTTCGACGCATGGATGCATCAAGGTTGGCACGAAGCGCCCAACCCGGATTTGTTTCGCTCACAGGAGGAAGATAACAGGAAAAGAAAACGAAATAAATGCCGATATCCATTTCCAAACGTTGTCCAATCAACAAGTCATCAAAACCGATGAACGGGAGAACTGTTAATTTGTCGTCATCGCTGTTGTATTCAAATTCTAAATTAAGCGGTACCCGCGAGCCGATTGGGGTAATTTGAAGCGTGTGATGATGAAGTGTGGAATCAACATCATGCGATATCCCATCTGAGAGTCCCCCCCATTCGCGTATTGGAATAATCGGCTCACCTTGGGACAATTGGAAGCAAGAATGGATGATGTCTTGTAACGCTTCAGCAATAAAACTCCAAGCATGAATTCCTTCAAGTTCAGTTCCTTCAGTCCCTGGAATTGAGGGGATTCTAAAGAGCTCTCGATGATATCTTCCAATGCTCTCCAAAGGCTGTGTGACATATTGCAGGAGTGTTGGCATGCTCACGAGGTTTCCGCCTAGATTGGTACCTCCAACACGTAAATCGAGAGATCCGCCTTCCCAAACATCCGATTGGAACGTGCCTCCGCGTGGTGAACATAATCCAAGGATAGCACCTAAACGTTGCAATATTGGGTCACTACTGAATGTTTGAGAAATGATTATTCGAAGTTGAATGAGTGCTTCCTCTAATGCAACATCTGCTAGAGAATCATTAAGAAGGTCAAATTCTGGAAACGATTGGTTTCCTAGGCTGAGGTCGACAAGGAGACAATATGGATGAAGACCTCCTGCTCCCCGTTTGAAATCGAGTCCCATCAAAAGAGCACCCACCGAGCATTGACCGTTTAATCCATCAATAGCTGGCTGAAACAAGTTTGATGCATCGACATTAAACAGAAACTGTGAGCCGATTGGATTAATTGAAAATTCAAGCGAAATTTCGGGAGCAAAATCAAACAACTTCGAGCCTTCAGATTTCAATCGGAGGAGGTGAATTCGAAGACCTAGATCTAATTCAACAGAATTGATAGGTTTGGTTAGTTCGCAAAATAATCCAAAATTAAAACATGGAATGCCATCGATTGATGTATCATTCCATAGGTCAAGGTAAAGAGTAAAGTTTGTTGTCTCTATCCATTCAATTCTCCAAGGATGATCTCTTGTCATTTCAAGTAGATATCTGTCAAATCCTGTAAACCCTGTATTCGTTACATTGCCCATGAAAAATTGTCGAATATGGCCAAGCCATCGATACAAGTTTTCTGAATCTGTAACAATCTCAAAAATCCAATCCCGAATTGCGTTTAGGGCAAATTGAGGGTTATTTAGATTCATGATGATCTCAAATACTGGCAATGTAGGAAGTTCTAATGCTTCGACACTCGCTTCAAGCAATCCAAGTGCAGGGAAAAGATGTTTTCGGAGCAAGTCATTTCCAATGGATGCAGAAAATGTTTGAAAAAGTTGATTCCAATCTGGCATGAACCCCCCAGATGGTGTGATGAGGTTTATATCGACATCAATGGGATCGGTGTTCATTGACCCACTAAATTCAACGAGTGTGAGGTCAACATCCGAACCGACTGGAGAAATTGCACATGCGATATCAATAGACTTACACTGAGCATTTCCTACTTCTGCATTCACCGATAGAAAGTCTCCTGCGTGATGGGAGAATGATGCTTGAATTGAGACAGAGCAAAGTTGCTGTGCATCTGCAGCATCAAGTCCATTTATGTCATCTTTTTTGAGCAAAACCATGGTTGTTATCTTTCCATTGCTCTCCGAAATTGCACTGAAAAGTGGGATACTTATTGCAAGATTGAGGTTGACAATTGTTTGACCGATTGTAAAGTTAAGAACTCTCAAACCGACACCGATGACGAGCGACTGACAATGATGTTGTTCACTTGATAGTTGGTCATCAAGTTCTGTTCTGTGAAGGGTGATGCAAGTTTCGAAAACAGAACCATTGGAGCCGATTGGCGTTTCCATAATCTTGTACCATGTTTCTTCAATCGAATTTGGAGAAAATTCTGCTGTTACGTGTCCATCTGTATTTCGATACATTGGAAACGATTGTATGGTTGAATCCAGCATATCGAGAATTGAAAGTATAGCGGTTGTTCGCTCGTAGCTCTTTGCAAAAGCCATTGCTTTTGAGAAATTCCATCCGTTCAAATCGAGGTGCTGACCTGACGGGTCAAGGAGACCTAACGCCTCCAAGATTGGCAATATCGGTTCAGCAATATCCTCTGCAAAATCAGTTAAGCCGATTTGTACTGAGGTATTAGACAACAGCGTTCACCTCCTTTCGGGTCGTAGATGTTGGTTTCGTCACAAGAAGTCCTTTTTGGTCAACGGAGAATTCTCCTGCAAATGTTCTGCGTGGTGTTGAGGCATCAATCCATTCCAAAACATGTTCCCATGTTTTTTCTATCACAAGTTTTCCCCAAACCTCTTGGATGATTTCATGCGTCTCTAGATTTCGTTGAACTGTTGCACTCCTATTCGAATTCGATTCTGAACCTAAATTAAATTCAATGGTCACAACTTGTCTTCCGCTTTGATCTGTTTCAACAGGGAACTCAATAAAAATGACCTCTCCGTCTTGCTCGACGGTTAATTCGTTTGTATAAATGATGATTTCGGAGCCAAGATGTGTCCAAACAACAGTGCACTCTTGTCCGTTTGTGTATCTACGAATGAGATGAGGTCCGAGTGAATTAAATGTGCCATCATGCTCTATTTCTTCGACGATGTGGCCGCTTAATTCTCTAAAATCAGACGGACTAAGGAAACCAACGAACATATTTTCTTGATCAAGAACAATCACGCCATCAGGTTCTCTTTCTCGAATGGTGTCAAGAGCGATGTCAAGCGGAGTATTCTCCCTTAATCGTAGAAGATTGGTCTTCATGTGTTTTTTGATTTTTTCTTTTCGACCAAGTTTTCCTCCTGCAATGATTCTAAGTACATGTTGTACTGAGAGCACCCCCTCGATTCCTTTTTTTGGCCCTTGGGCAAGAACAAATTGAACCGATGGGCGTCGCAAGAGCAATGCAGCCGAATCGAGAGTATCGTCCACGCTCACAATTCGAAATTCATCTCGTAAGTCCACAGCCTCTCCTATGGTTTCTGGAGCAACGTTCTCATGTTGTGATGCAATCAGCATTTTTGATTTCATTTCTCTAAAATCTGCAGCACTGATGTATCCTTCGAACGTGTCTTGGTCATTGATGACAATAACGGCGTGAGGTTGCCTCTCCTGAATGATTTCAACCGCTTTGTCGATTGGTGTATTGCTTCGTAATCGGAGAATTTCAGTTTGCATGATTGATGTCACAGGGGTTGAAACTGGGTCTGTGCCCTCGGCGAGGTGATGAAGCAAGACTTGCATTTTCAAGATGCCAACGATTCCTTTCCCCTTTTTCCCCCGAACGAGGACAGCAGAATGTTGCACGGGTGAGAGGGCTTTTGCAGCGTCAGCAAGGACAGCATTATACTCCAAGATAGCGTACTCATCACGAAGGTTTAATTCGCCGAGAGTCGAAACCATAGAATCAACAGTTTCCCCATACCTCGTATGACTCAAATACTTTTTTCACTCGAATTATCAAAATCAATTGATGGCGTTCCATGAAAAACACTTTATCTAACCACTCAACATTCCTACTATGGCAAAGAATGAGCCGATGCTGAAGGATTTGCGTCATGCAGATTCGTATGCCATTGTTGAACCTCATGTGACCATGCCTGAGATTGCGAAATTGTTTGCAAAAGACCCCAATCAAGCCGTCCTCGTGTTGAATCCAAAAAAGAACAAGTTCGTCGGCGTCATGTACCTCTACGATTTGTTGACGCTCTATGGTGCTCCACCAAGACATATTGAATCAATACACAAGGCGACCATCGGACAATGTGCGAACACACGAGTTATATCGATTCAATGGGATGAAAATATATCTCAAGCTTGGGCAAAAATCAACAAATACAAACCAAAAGCAGTCCTTCTTCACGACGAGAGCAAAGAATTTGTTGGATATATCTCGAATGAAGATCTGTGGGAAGCTCTTGAAGAGATTGGCATTGGCGAATAAATGAGGCTGTTAAGGCCAATGCGTTTGAAGTGAAGTGCTTTGATTTGGGTCAATCATTTCATTGTTCATTTGTGATAGCTTTTCTCGATTCCAATCGCAGAAGACCATGCGTCATACATCCAATGATGAGAAGCGTGATGTAAAAAATTGATGCTGTACTCAACATGACAAAGTATTCGGTGAACATTGAACTCGTCCAATATGCCGAGGCATGGCTTAGCAGAAGAATGGAAATAAAGAGCAAAACAGCATCGAGGTGAACAAACGAGGAAATTCTATAGAAAATGACATTCAGCGATAAAAGTGGAGGCCCAAGAATCATGAGCCCCATCCATGGAATTGAGGGATCGGTGCGAGAACCAAAGAATCCACCTGTAACGATGACCTTGCTCGGATTGAATTCGAGAATGCCGAGTGGTGTGAGCAATGAGAAATTGAACCACACCGAATACAGTAAGGAAACAGCAATCAAACACTTTGTGGTTTGGATGAAGAGTGGGTGTGTTGTTCGTCCTTGATGCTTGCCTTCATACCACGAAAGTGAAAACGTGAAGAGTTTCGGTGCAACTCTTGAGAGAAAAATTGTTGTGAATGCAGGAAAAAATCCCCACGTAGGGCCAACCCATGCGAGGAGAATGATCTCAACTGGGGTGAAACCACAGAAGTTCTGGAATGATTCTGAAGAATTTGAAATGAATGCATACAAAGCACAACTGATGATGACGCAGATGAGGATCCAATCCGCTGGCATAAATTCTGCAATTGATAGAGCAAAAATTCCAAGCACGACTGAGGATTGTATTGCCACCGAAGTTGTTGATTTCTCCTCTTTGTCAATCAAAATGAAACATCCCAAGAGAACGATTATTGCTGCAGTTAAAGGTTCAGAAGGTAGTGAACTCATGACGATTCTTTGCATTGGTTTGTAGAGCAGGTCAACATTGAGAAGAGCTTGCAAAGAAACGCCTGTGAAAAACCTTGGAAGGTAATCAAGAATCTGGTACGACAGCAGTGCAAAAAGAATACCCAGCCCAAAACGTTCTTTCATCGTGAACGAGTTTCCTTCGTTTCGATACATCATGTACAAACCGAACGGTGCTAATGCAATTGGTATCATAGAGTATCTTAATTCCGGGTAAAAGAGCAATATAATGCCACATGTAAGCAAAAACAAACTTATCGAATTTTGGAATTTCAATCGCTTGCTAAGCATGAAATAGAGCGTTAGGGCAACGATAGGCAGCATCCCAAGCAATTTTCTTAACCATCTTCCAGAAATGATTTGTTCCGATTCACGACCTAAAAACACAATCGAGAAGAAGGCGATTGTAAAAAGGCCAATGGCTACACCTTGGGAGCGTGAGGAATTGATGTTGATACCATCGATTTGTATGTGTTCACGGAAGAAGAAAAACAAGAATCCACATCCCAAAACTGTAACAATCATCGCAAGAATTGGAAGGCTTGTTTGGTCGATATCCACCAACGACCAATTTGGTTCTTCAGGTAAGTTTTGTATCCCATCACCATCTGTGTTCTGTCTGAGTTCTTGATGCAGCCTTACATTATCCCAGTTCCACTGCTCATACATTTCTCGTTCTTCGATTGTTAGGTCAAGTGCATCCAGTGGTATTCTAGCATCGCTTGGAACAGGAAGTGGTAGTTTCAGAAGAGCTGATAAAAGCATTGAGATGTCACGTTGTTGAATCGGTGAAGCGACCGTTGTGGCGGGTGCAATTCCCTTACCATGGGCAAACAAGTAGACTTCTTCAGCAGCAGCACCTGTGCCTAGGGCGTGACCACCGTAATTTGTTACACCGTGGTCTGAAGTGAGGATGACCGTCCAGTCTTCCGGAGCATGAGTAAACACATCTTCGAGTTGTTTGTCAAGTGATTGCATTCTCTCCTTGTACACAGGAGAATCAAGACCGTGAATGTGTGCAGCGTGGTCTGTACCTCCGAGATGGCTTACCATCAGTGTGTGTTCATTCGATGCTAACCAGCCATTTACAACATTGAGTGCCTCATCGTCTGCCTCTGAGATGTCCTCAAACCCATAATCTGCGGAGGTGTTATGAGTGAACATAGTGTCCGGGTACAAGTTTTTCCAGACATAAAATCCAGAGAATGCGACGGAGTCACCTCGCAATGCTGTATGGTAGAATGGATCATTCTTGACTTCGTTCGTCACTTCCCAATTTCGAATGGCGTCCATTGGCGTTGCTTCTCGGCCTGTTGCTAATTCTTTGACACATGCCCCAGTCAGAGTGAGTTCAGAGGTTTCTACTGGTAATTTGACTCCATATGAATCGAATGCAGCAACGAATGGCATCATGTCTTCGTCATCAAAAACAGATTGCGGTACTCCATCAAGAACGATGAGAAGGACATGATTTGACAATTGTTCCATTTCATCTGGAGGCGGCGATGTGTCATTAGAAATTGGACCACTCGAAAGAATAGCCGGAAGTG
>Ga0222714_10005008_pt1 | contig 12749 bp, 19 predicted proteins | sample C33_3DmetaG_FD_165048 | JGI IMG/M metagenome (GOLD analysis project Ga0222714, IMG submission 165048) | Estuarine water microbial communities from San Francisco Bay, California, United States - C33_3D | ecosystem: Environmental > Aquatic > Marine > Unclassified | place: USA: California... | reverse complement strand
ATGTACACAGGTAGTTAATGAATATTATTTTAATAGGAGGTCCAGGTTCAGGTAAATCAACTTACGCTGAATTTATAACAAAAGAGTTTGGTATAGATCATATCTATCCTGGTGAACTATTAAGAAAGGCAAAGGCACAAGGCGGAGAAATGGCCAAAAGATTATCTAATTTAGGTAAAGGTGAATTTGCTCCTAATGATATTGTTTTACAATTAGTAAAAGACGCTGTGGCAAAAGCAGATAAAGGTTTTGTATTTGATGGTTATCCAAGATATATGCAACAAGTAAAAGATTTAGAAAAAGAAGGAATTAAAATAGATAAAGTGGTTTATTTAAATGTAAGTCCCGAAGAAGTTATAAGAAGATTAACGGCCAGAGGTAGAGAAGACGATAAACCAGAAATTATTAAAAACAGAATTGAATTGTATAAAAAAGAAACTGGTCCTGTAGTTGAGTATTACAGAAAGAAGCCAGGTTTTATAGAAGTAAAAGCTGAAGGTGGTGAACCTGAAGAAATAGCAAATAGAATTATTAAACAACTAAAAGCAAAACCTTTAAGAGAGTTTAGAGAATATTTAAAAGAAGGTGTTTATGATCCTGGTATATTTAAAGCATTCTTTTTAGCAGGTGGTCCTGGTTCAGGTAAGACATTTGTTACTGCTAGTGCATTTGCAGGTACAGGTTTAAAAGTTGTTAATTCAGACTCTGCTTTTGAAAGAGGTTTAAAACAAGCAAACTTATCTCTTAAAATGCCTGATGAAGAAGAATATTTTAGAAATCTTATAAGAGATCGAGCAAAAATGACTACTTCTACAATGTTAAATACTTATATAGAGGGTAGATTAGGATTAGTTATTGACGCTACAGGAAGAGATTTAGGTTTAGTACAAAGACAACACTCTATGCTTAGAAATTTAGGTTATGATTGTTATATGGTATTTGTAAATACAAGTTTACAAGTGGCGATAGAAAGAAACGCAACACGAGGACGATCTTTACCAGAATACATTGTAAAGAAAAGTTGGGACGGTGTACAATCAAATATTGGTGCGTTTCAAAGAGTATTCAGTCCTAACAAAATGTTAATTGTTGATAATAATAGAAGTGAACAAGAACTAGTAACACAAACACTAAGCATAGCTTCTAAATTTATTAGAAGTAAATTAACAACAAAACCAGAAAATAGTATAGCATTAAGCTGGATTAAAAAAGAATTAGAGTCAAAAAGAAGATGAAAAGATTTAAAGACTATAACGAAACAATAGTTAAAGTTGATGGTAAGTATAGATTACTTTCCAAAAAAGGAAAAAATTTAGGCACTTACGATACTAAAAAAGGTGCTATTGATAGAGAAAAACAAGTACAATACTTTAAACATATGGGTGAAAGTATTATAGATATACCTAGACGTACTTATGCACCTGGTGTATTTGATGACGCTAATACAAAGAATCCTAAAATCAAACCAAGTGTTAAGAAACTAATTGACACACAATTAAAAGAGTTTGAAACAGAATATCCTATTATTAAAACAGGCCTTATTGGTTCTATATTAACAAAGAGATATAGAAATGACGCTGACTTGGACATCAATGTATTGTTTGATGTACCAAAAGAAAAACAAGAAGATGAAAGAGTAAGACTTTCTAAAAAATATCTATCAGCTTCTAATCCAAATAATATACAAGGTAAAGAAATACCAGGTACAAAACATCCTATTAACTTTTATTTTATTACAGATAAAAAAACATATCAGGACCAAGAAGACAAAGCAGACGCTGTGTTTGATATAGAAAACAATAAGTTTATCAAACGGCCAGAAGATTTTGTTTTTGATCCAAACTTATATGTAAAAGAATTTGAAAGAAAAGTAAAAGAGTTAGATGTAATCAAAGGCGAACTAAAAAGAGATATTATAGACTATGATGAGTTAAAAGAATTACAACCAGATGATATTTTAAATTTACAAGAAAAGATTAATGATAAGTTAGAAGAGATAGAAGATGGCATCAAAGACATTATAAAAGTAGGTGATGTGGTTGACGCTGAAAGAAGAGCTGCGTTTGATAAAGATATGTCGCCAGATGAAATTAGACAATTTGGTATTAAAAATAGATTACCTAAAAATGTTATTTACAAAATGTTAGAAAAATATCACTATCTAAAATTCTATAAGAAATGTAAAAAGATTTTAGATGATGGTGAAGTAACAGACGCAGAAATAGATAGTTTAAAAGTAGAATCACTTACATTCGATAAAATTAAAATAACTACAAGTAGATGGTTTAAAAATGTTGTTGATAAATTAAAACTTATGGCAACAACTTCAAAGAGATATGAATATGCTGCTAAAGTATTACAAGACGTGATTGATAGAAAAGAAGTAGAACGAGCAAGAATGGGATTACCATTAAGACACGATATTGGTTATTATGCAGCTGTTGTTTCAGATACTTTTAAAGATATTGATCCTAAAAAATTAGTTAAGATGGTAAAAGAAGAATATTTACCAGAGGCAAAATCTATTGCATTTACTTTTGGTCGTTTCAATCCACCTACAATAGGACATGAAAAGTTAATTAATAAAGTTAAATCTGTTCCTGCAAATGATTATAAAATCTTTTTAAGTAGAAGTGAAGACCCTAAAAAGAATCCATTATCTGCTAGACAGAAATTAGATTATATGAAAAAGATGTTTCCACAACACGCTAGAAACATTGAAATCAATACTACAAATATGATATTAGACATTGCAACTAAACTTTATAATCAAGGTTACAAGGAAATATCTATGGTTGTTGGTAGTGATAGAGTAAGAGAATTTGATACAATACTTAAAAAATATAATGACATAAGATCCAGACACGGATATTATAACTTTGATAAAATAAATGTTGTTTCTGCTGGAGAAAGAGATCCAGATGCTGAAGATGTATCAGGAATGTCAGCAAGTAAGATGAGGGCAGCTGCTTCGAAAGGAGATTTAATTAACTTTAAAAGAGGATTACCAAAAGGTGTTGACGCAGACAAACTAATGAAAGATGTTAGAAGAGGTATGAACTTAGCTGCTAGTTTTGGTGGCATGAGTGCTGTAGGCACAGGTGCTAGACCAATAGCTTCACTTGAAAATTTTGAACAAGAACAGATTAGAGATTTATATATTAGAGAAATGATTTTTGGTTTAGGTGAAACAGTAAAATATGTAAAAGAAAATATAGAAGGTAAAGTAATAAGAAGAGGCACAAATTATATTGTTTTAGAAGACAACAAAAACAATTTATATAAAGCATGGATTTGGGACTGCTTGCCTAATCCAGCAAATAGAGAAGTACAAGTAAGAGAATTTAATTTAGATATTGATTATGGATTTGAGGCAGTATCAGAAAAGAAATCTGAATATGGTCATACAGATAGTTTACCGCAAGATAAAGATGTTGAAAAACAAAAAGGTACTCAACCTAAAAAATACTTTAAACAATTATCTAAAGATACAAAATCTAAAAGAGCGGCTCATTTTAGAAATACAGATACAACAAAAAATAAAAATGAACCAGCTCCAGGCGATAAAGACATTAAAACCAAAACATCAATTCATACAACAAAATATAAAAAGATGTTTGGTGAATTTAAAAAAGAATTGACAGACGCATGTTGGAAAGGTTATAAACAGGTCGGAATGAAAGATAAAAATGGAAAAGAGGTACCAAATTGTGTACCTGAAGGATATGATATAGGGCATGATTGGGCAATGCATACAATGAAAACTACTCCTGGACAACCAGGTTACGATCCTAATTACAAAGGTGGTGAATATACACCTAGTAAACAAGAAGATAATAATAAAAGAGTATATACAGATGTTAAAAAAGGCGTAATTGATAGGGAATCTAGCTCTGAAATATCTAAAGAGGATGTTGAAAAATGGGCTATTTCGGATGCCACAATAGATAAATATAAGAAAAGATACGCTGAATCTTGGAAAGAAAAGTTAGATTTAGTAGTATCTAAAATGTTAAGGGATTTGTAATGTTATTGAGTTTTGCAGATTATAAAGATAGAATTTCTAAAGCGGTACATTATCACGTAGAAAATAATATACCCTTTGCAGAAAATATCTATAGAACTCATAGTGAAGAATTTTATAGATTATTTAATGAAGCTAGAGAATTGTTTAATGAAGGTCTTTTAACTGAATTATCAGATTGGGATAAACAATTATTAGAAACAGATATTGGTAATTTTGGTATTTACGAAAATCAAAAAGTACCACTAGATATGCCAATTGAAGAAGAAGAAAAGGATCCACCACTTAACAAACCAAAAAGAGGTGGCCCCAAAAAATATTATGTATTTGTGAAAGATGGTGATAAGATTAAGAAAGTTACTTGGGGAGATACGACAGGATTAAAAGTTAAATTAAATAATCCTGAAGCAAGAAAAAGTTTCGCTGCTCGTCATAAATGCGACCAGCAAAAAGATAGAACAACAGCTGCATATTGGGCTTGTAATTTGCCACGATATGCAAAAAGTTTAGGATTAGGTACAGGTGGAAACTTTTATTGGTAATACGTTTACGGATTCATTTGTAGCTGATAATACTTTTATCAGAACATTTGATGAAAATGTAGATGATGGTGAATTAATATGGCATAAAGATCGTAAAGATCGTGTGATTAAAGTTATTGAAGGTGTGGATTGGAAATTACAAAAAGACAATCAATTGCCTATGGTGTTAGAACCAGGTACTTGGTATTATATTAAAAAGGAACAATATCATAGATTACTTAAAGGTATTGGAAAACTAAAATTAGAGATTCAGGAGTAAAAATGAGTAGATATAGACAAACAATGGCAGAAGCTTTGAAAAAAGTTTATGAACAAGACAAAGACCATGAAATTTCAATGGCACGTGGTGAACTAGAGGCGATTGCTGATAAGGCAACTCAACTTGCTTCAATATTACAAGGCAAATCAGATGAAGGTAATCCTTTAGAGGCTTGGGTGCAATCTAAAATTACAAAAGCAAAAGACTATATCAATTCAGTTTCAGATTATATGATGTACAATCCTGATATGAAACAAAACGAAGAAACAATTTTAGAATATACACAACAACAAATCAAACAAGCATACGGAATATTAAATGATCCTAGATATAAAGGTGGTAATTATGACGGCGCTGTTAAAGCAATTGAAAAACTTGCAAAAGGTTTATCAAATCATCCAGATGTAAAAAATGCTTTAAAAAGAGCAAACGAAGAAACTGAAGGCAGACCTAGTCCTACAAATCCTACAGGCAAAGAATTAGATGAGATTACATCACATACAGTTAGATACTTGGATCCATTAAATAAAAAAAGATTTGCTATACCATATAAAACACACGCTGATGCTGAAAAGAAAATGGCACAGTTAAAAAAAGATGGTGTAAAAGAAATCGAAATTACAATGGATACTTTAAAACCAGGTATGAGTTTTAAAGAAGAACTTATCTTTGAAAAAACTTATGATGAAAAAAAATATATGAAAAAAGAGCCAAAAGAAGTAAAAGAAAAAGAAGACGACAAAGAAAAGATGAAGTCTGAATTAGAAAAAAAAGATGATCAGATTGCTTTACTAAAACAAAAAATAGAAACAGATAAAGCAAAAGCTGTTCAAAAATCAACTCAAAAAATGGTAAATCCTGAAACTGGAGAACCATTACTTCAAATAGGTATTGCATATAAACATTTAAAAGATAAAATGAAAAAAGAAGAAGTTGAATTAGATGAGTTTACTACTTCTATGATTAAAGACTTACAAAAATCTTATGCTGATTTAAAAGGTAAAACAATATCACCAGAAAAAGCAACTGCTCTTTCAAAACAATTAGATGGATTAGATGTACCTCAATTAAAACAATTAGTATCAGCAGATATACCTTTTGTTACTACTATTGCTAAAAACAAATTGTATAAGAAGACAGGTAAGTTTGAAGAAGTTGAAATAAATGAAATTGAAGACTATGGTTTAAAAGGAACAATTTCAGATAAACAGTTACAAAATATCAAAAGTGTTTGGGCAAACAAAACTAAAAAAGATATTACACCAGGTATTAAATCAATGTTATCTAAATTAGATTCACCTACTAGACTTGCAATCAAAATGGCAAAAATAAATGTATTATCTGATTTAGTGGAAGAACTAGATGAATCAAAATTATCTACTATAGAAAAAATGAAAAATTCAGGTAAATCTGCACAAGATATATCTAAAAAATTAAATATTGATATAAAATTAATTAAAGATATATTGGGTGAAGAGTTTGGTGATAGTGATGAATTATATTTAGAATTGCTAGGTGAAATTAATGAACCAGAAATCAATAAACATAAAAAGGACGCTTATGCTGATCCTAAAAAAGGTGAAAAAAAAATTATTGATCCTGAACCAAAATTACCAAAATTAAATAACGAAGAAAGAAGACTTTACATTGAGTCTATAGCTGCTGTTAAGACAAAAGCAGAAAAAACTGGAATGCCATATTCTATTTTAAAACAAGTATATGATAGAGGTATGGCTGCATGGAGAGGTGGTCATAGACCTGGTGCTACACAAGTACAATGGGCACTAGCTAGAGTCAATTCGTTTGTAACTAAATCCTCAGGTACTTGGGGAGGAGCTGATAGTGATTTAGCAGCTAAAATTAAAGGGAGTAAATAAATGAAAAAATATTTTGAAACAAAAGAAAACTCTATTGAATCAGCTGCATATAAAGCTGCTGAAACTAAAATAGAAAAAAAAGAACTAGAAAAATTAAAAGAACCAAAAACATATCTTGGTTTTAAAGAAAACTCTTTAGCAGACGTTATAAAAAATGTTGTTGTTGAAGAAACAGAATATCAAAAGATGTTCAAAAAAGAAATAGAAAAGGCTGGTAAATCAATACCTCAAATGTCGGATGCCGAAAAGAAAGCATTTTTTGATAAGATTGATTCTAAGTACAAAGCAAAAAATGAAGGTGCAACTGATAAGGAAATTGATAAGTTTCACAAATCATTAGATAAACTTGTACACAAATCTTTTGGTCACAGTTCAGACGAAAAGAAAAAAGAAATGAATAAAGAAACACATACAATCTATAAAGATAAAGCGAATCAAAAACAAAAAGACGCTGAAGGCGAAGAAACACCAAAAAAGTTTAAAGATATTAGAAAAGAAAACAAAAGAAAAACGGATATAGGTACTGAAAAAACACCTGTTGATATGGAACCTAACGTTAACTTTAAAAACTAAAAGTGCGACAATCTGTCAGTTGACTCATATTCATTAATATGATAGTATAATCGTATGGGAAAACACTATTATGAAGCCTAGAATTTACTGTGATATGGATGGTGTATTAGTTGACTTTGAAAAGCAATTAGAAGATACTATCAAAATGCCTATTTCTAAATGGGTATTATTAGATAAAAGAAAGCGTTGGGATCCAGTAATCAAAAGAACAGACTTTTGGTCTACAGCACCTTGGTTAAATGAAGGTAGAAAATTATGGAGTTTCATTTCACAATTTAAACCACATATTTTAAGTGCTTATGTTGAACACGCCTTTGATCCGAATTGTATACCTGGAAAAGCGGCTTGGGCTAGAAAAAATTTAGGCATAGGTAATAATAGAATTAACTTAGTTAAAAGAGTACAAAAACAAAACTACGCAAAGGTAGTAGGACAACCTGCCATACTTATAGATGATTATGAAAAAAATACCAGTCAATTTACACAAAGGGGTGGTATTGGAATCACATTCAGAAACGCAAATCAAGTAATATCCGAGTTGAAAAAACTTGGTTTCTAATCACTCTTTCTTATAAATATCCGTATATATCAACAAATTGAGTACCTATTAACAATTTAAAAAGGGGAGAGAATAATATGTCAAGTTGGGGAAAAGCAGATAACGCTACATCAGCACCTTTATGGGCTTGTGCTAGCGTAAACTTAGCACCTACTTCAGTAAATAGATCAAATTTATTTGAGGATGCGGTTGCAGATAATTTTATTACAAACGTAACAATTGGTCTATTTAACTACGCAGATGGCGAAGTACCAGCAGGTGCTGGACACGCTGGTTGGAACTTAAAAACTATAGGTTCTGGCGGTAGAACAGGTAGAACATCTTACGAAACATTAGTAGCATTAACAAACGCTGCTTAATAATTTCAAAAATATAGGCGGCTAATTAAGTCGCCTATATACTATATGAATAAATTGATGTAGGCAATTACCTACAGTAGCATTCCCCATAAGGGGTTAACAGGAGAAACAAATGGCAGACAAAAAGATAACGGCATTGACCGATTTAGGCGACGCTTTAGCGGCCGCTGATTTATTTCACGTAGTTGACGATCCGTCAGGTACACCAATCAACAAAAAAGTAGCAGCTGAAGATGTTTTTAATAATATTCCTAGTTGGTTAGGTTTAAAACAAACTTCACAAACAATTACAGCAGACGGTTCTACAGCGACAGCAGTTAATGTAACAACCGCTGTAACTGAAATTAATGCTACATCAGCAACACATACTTGTGCTTTAGCTGATGGTTCAGCAGGACAAATTAAAATTATTTTAAACACATCAACATCAGGTTCAAACGCAGTAACAGTTTCACCTACAAATTTTGATAATACTTCAGTTGTATTAAATGCACCTGGAGAAAGTGCTGTTTTAATTTTTAAAAATTCAAAATGGTATGTAATTGGTGGTAACGGATATACAATAGTATAACATATATTAAAGGATTATTATGAAAATTGATATGAAATTATTAGAAGATGAAAAAGTGTCATTGCAAAAAGATTTTGAAGACACTCAAATGAAAATAAAAAACATTGAAAGCACCTTAGTTAAATTAAAAAATAATTTAAATGCGATTTATGGAGCTATTCAACAAAATGAAAAAATGATTTTAAGATTAAATGAAGATAAAAAACCAATGCCTATAGAAAAGGAGCAAGCTTTAAATATAGCTACGAGTTAATATGAAATCTTTTAAAAAGTTTAATTTAGAATATGATTTAATAGAATTTGAAGAGGACTTATTACGAGAAAAGGCACCACAAACTACGGATGCTTTAAAAAGGTATAAATCTGGTAAAGCTGGGTTTACTGATATTGCTCATTTAAAGGCAAAAGGATTAATTAAAAGAGCTGATGGCACTAAAAGGAAATCAGACAAATACAAATAAGAGGAGTACAATGAAAACATTTATACAACACTTAAAAGAAGGTATTGACGGTGTTGGTGTAGAAACATCAAACGCTGTTGAAGACGGTTCTATTGGTGCTCATAACGTACATGAAAACGAAGTTTTAAAAAGAGTTAACGCTTTTGTAGGTTCAATTTCTGAACAAGAATATATGAAACCACAAGCTGCTGTTGAAGCTTTAAAAAACAAATTAGCAACAATAGGTTTACATTTTAACGCTGAATTAGAAGGAGATAAAGGTACAGTAACTACTGAAGTTTCCCAATTTGGTGGAAGATTTGGTAAAGATATAGACGGAACTGATTTAAATGATGATGGAATTTCACACAAAAAAGAAGGTGGACTTAAAATTGAATTTAAATATGAAACATTGAAAAATGGTTCGTCTAAAGTCTATGCTAAATTAATTTAATAGGAGAAAAAATAAATGAGTAAAGCTCAAGTACAAGCAATATTAAATACACAAGCTAATGGACAAACTGATCCAGCTAACGTTGTTTCTAATATCAAAACTGAATTAGAAAAAATTAATTTAACTATTGATAGTGCAACAGCATTAAGTAATGAATTTTCTACATTAGTTTTATATGTAGTAAATAAAAATGCTGACGCAGAACAACAAGCGTATGGACAAGAAGAATATAATGCGGCTGGTCAATTAGAAATTAAATTAGTGTGGGACGGTTCAACTGTTTCTTCTAAATTAATTTAATTATCTTTTTGATTTTTTATTATGTTTAAGGAGATTACGAAAGAGAATTGGTTATTATTTGCTCAACATCATTATGATAATCCAACACTGGAAAAAGAAAAAGAGTTTTATGATGATCTAAAAAGATTTAAATATCTTAAAAGACTATTTCGTAAATATAAGATAACTGGTGATATTAAAATTAGATTAGTTATTAATCATATAATAATATTACAGAACGTCTTTGGAGTTGAAGCGTCTATAACGTTATTGTTATATAAAATAGATAAAGGATATTGGCCTATTTTAAAATCAGTTTTAAATTATTTGCAATATCTTTATCCACATGAATTAAATAATATTAAAGAAGATAATAAAATTGGAGAATTATTAAAAGGATTATAATGGCAAATAGAACCGTAGATTTATTAATTACATACAGACTTGTTAAATTGTTGGTAACACCATTTGACAAGCAAGAAGCTTTTAAGTATGGTATTATAGATAAAGATGGTAAGGTATTAAAACCATATAAATCATTGACTGCCACAAAAGAAAAACAGGCTTATACTGTACTCCATAGATTTGTTTTCAACTTAAAAAGAATATTGAAAAAAGTAGGTTTAGGTGGTACATTAGGTTCATTTGCAGTTGCTCTTGGTTTATTATTAAGAGAAAACAAAGAGTATGTTCCACACAAACAATTAATTGAAAGAACAATTGTTAAATATTTAAAACATAATAATTTATATGAACAACTAATTAATGAAAATAATATAGTTACAGATAGAAATGAAGAACCTGTTATGAACTGTTTTGGAATAGATTTATATGAACATAACGGAGAACTTATTTCGGAGGATGAATATGCCAAAACATTATAAAGAGATGATGGACGAAATCATCAACAAAATAGATGAAGACGCACCAGCAAATTCAGCTGGTTCAGGTAACATTGCTGGTATTGGTGTTGGACCTGATGGTGAGCCTGGCATAAACCCAAAGACTGCTATGAAAAGAAAAAAAGAACAAGATGATGAACAACACAAAATATCACGTAAGATTAAAACTATGATGATGAATAATGAAGATAATAATAATATTCTTTTCAAACAAATTTTAGATGGCATAGATAAAGTTGAAAATAAGTTAGATGAAAAAAATTATGGAAAAACAGAATTGAAACTTGAAAAAAAAGAATATAAAACATTCAAACAAAAATATAATGCTTAAAAATTTAAAAGAATTTATGGGTGGATTTAGAATAGGTAATTTAGATTCATTACAACCTATTGCTAGTCTTGGTGATACACCGCCAAAAGATCAAGGTACTAGAGATAACAGAGCAGTGGGTTTAACCGCACAAGACAAAGACCCTACTGATAAAGATTCTAAAAAAATTCAAAAGAAAAATAGTCCAGTAAAAGAAACACTAAGTCCATTTAAGAAAAAGATTTTACAAAAAATATCTAAACCAATAAAAGATTATAATAAGAAAAAAGAAAAAAAAGAAGATTTATATTCAGATGATAACCCTAAAGATACAGTAAAGGGTACAGGTTATGGTGACGCAGAAGCGGCCAAAAAAACATTACAGATTATTAAAAGTGTTGACAAAGAAAGACAAATGCAAATTGTTAATACAATGTATAATAGAGCAAAACATCACGCTAACCAAACAGCTGATATGAGATTAGCTATGAGTATATTTAAAAAATGGATAGATGATAATAAAATTAAAGAGTCAGTTTTATACAAACACATGACTAAAAACAAGGAGTAAATATGGATTTAATTATAGACTTACTAACTAGGTTTTGGCAATTTACAGTATTGGGTATTTTGATTGTATTAGGATTTGTAATTAATCTTACTGACAAGTTTTTAAAAGGTAATAAAGTAGATTTTTCTTATGATGAATATCCACTTATGCAACCTATTAGAATTCCGACTAAAGAAAAAGGATTTTGGGGTGCAATATGGTTATGGTTGATGACAGTAAGAACATGGACTATTGCAAAAGATTTTCATTATAAATTAAAAGGTGTTGAGTATGTAATACCTAAAGGGTTTACATTTGATGGTGCAAGTGTGCCTAAATTTTTGGCATCCTTTTTATCACCAGTTGGTGTATTATTAATTGGTGGGTTAATACACGATTATGCTTATAAGTACGCTGTTTTAAAACCAAAGAATAGTAAAGACCCATTATTATTATTAAATCAACACGAAGCAGATAAAATTTTTAGAGATATAAACATAGAAGTAAATGGTTTTCATTTCTTAAATTATCTTGCTTATTGGGCATTAAGACTTGGTGGTTTTGTTGCGTGGAACGGCCATAGAAAAAGAAACGCAAAAATAGAGGAATAAATATGTTTTTAACTATCGGATTAATTATAGGATTTGTATTAGGTTGGTATGTAAACGAAAAGTTTGAAGACCTTTTAGAAGTTTCTAAAAAATTAAAATTTTGGAAGTAAATAATTATGTTTTATATTTGGCACACACTCCTAATTACAGGAATGTTAGTTATAGCATTTGGTTTAGGATATAAATTAGGTAGAAAGAAAAAAAATGTTTGGTGGAATTAAATTATTTTTCATAGGTATTATCATCAGCGCTGTTATAGGCGCTGGTGCCTATGTCGTAAAATTACAACGAGATAATGTAATTTTAAAAGAAAACGCAGTTAAACTTGAATCTGCTATTAGTGAACAAAAACAAGTTATAGAAAATCAAAAGAAAGACTTTGCCGAAATACTAGAAGCAAATAAAAAGATAACTGCTCTAGTTAATAATCTTAAAAAAG
>Ga0222714_10005006_pt1 | contig 12750 bp, 5 predicted proteins | sample C33_3DmetaG_FD_165048 | JGI IMG/M metagenome (GOLD analysis project Ga0222714, IMG submission 165048) | Estuarine water microbial communities from San Francisco Bay, California, United States - C33_3D | ecosystem: Environmental > Aquatic > Marine > Unclassified | place: USA: California... | reverse complement strand
TTCTATTGGCTATCTAATTGCCTACAACAACGATTACGTTCACATTGCTTCCACAATTGACCAAGATGGCGGTAACTGCTGTGGCATCATGGCAATCCCCTATGACATGATTGTGTACGTAGCACCATTACAGATTTTGAGTGAAGCCAAAATGTATGGGGACAAAGAAGAATTTGAGCGATACTTGCAAGGCAAGTTCGCTCAACGTCCCGAGGTTTACGAGTTTATTGAGCCTGCGGAAATATCTTTAGAAACGAATCCCGAACCTTCTGCTTAGAGTCAGCCCACAACGGACTCAATTCCACATGCAACCAATCACCGCCTGGCGCACCATGTATTGTCGGCTTAGTGTATTTCTGCCAAGTGCCACGGGTCCAGTTGTAGCCACGACCGTGTGGTTTTGGGAAATAGTCCAACACAAGCTCAATACCTAGTTCGTCTGCGTGACGAACAAGAAACTCGGCAATGTGTTTGGCGTATTGCCTACCCTTTCGCCTGCCCTTGGTTGGTGTCTTGCGATAACTAAGGTCCACAGCGCGCCCTGTAGCGTGCACAGAAAGGCTTCCAGAACCCCTTTTGGACCTGTTTACAAAGGTGCCGTTGTTCCACAACGTACCTTCGCTTAAGTAAACAAGGTGCTTAACCAGCTCTGTTAAGCCTGGGCGTTCGCCCGCGGCAACGCCATCTTTGTTTCCTGTGTAGGTCTTTTTTGCTCTCATAACTATCCCTCTGGATTGTTTATTGTTTTATCTCGTTTGGCAACTTCCTGCATGTCGTACAGCCTTCTTAACAATTCGCTATCTTGCATTCGTTGGTTAACTTCTTTAACTGGCGCACCAATCAATCCAAGCAACGGATTTACCATTGATGTGCCTGGGTCAGTTGGTATTGACGGACTCAAAGACTCAGCCCTGCCCAACAAAGGAATCAGGTTACGCAAAGCATAATATGCTTTGTCGTCAACAAATTTTCTTCCACCTGCACCAGTTTCCCCATATCCCAATAATTCCATTAATGGTTGTAGTGCAGCGCCAACACCACCAGTAACCTCAACCGGGGTTTGCGAGAAACGTTTATTGCTAAACAGTTGTCTTTCTCCAGTCAATTCAATTGGCAAACGAATCAATGGGTTTACGTTTGACAAAAATCTTGTTGGGTCTTGCAACATATTAACATCTGCTTGAATTCTGTTAAAACCAATATCTGGCGTTGCGTATATATTGCGACCAAACGGAAGTTTCCAAGCACCCATTTCTTGCATCCAAGCAGGCACGATTTCGCCTTCTTTGTCGTCCCTGAAATTACGTTTAGTGCTTCCATAGATTTGGTAAGCACGAGGATTCAACCAAATGTTTTGTATTTGCATTGGAAGGTTTCGTGATGTCCACATCCAAAACGGAATTATTTGACGCAAAGATTTGTCCAAGGTGGACAAATCTTCGTAGTCAATCAAGAAACGCTGAACTCTTGCCGCAGAAGTATTGAAATCCATCCCCTGCATAGCCCCGTCGTAAGCCAACATAAATCGCGAATGTCCTTCAATCCATTGTCCTAAACCTTTGCTGCCACGAGTAAGTGGATTGTTTATCAAACGACCAGACATGTACAGTTGACGCAAGTTGTCAGCTGCGTTACCGCCGCCAGAAGCAAAACTTGCCCTTACGGCAATTTCGGCTTTTGCCCTTTTTGCAACAGGCAAACTTTGAATCCATTGTTCTACATTCTTGCCAGCACGAGAAGCTTCATTAAAGCTTCTCGACATTTGCAAACCTTCCATCAAATATCTTGGATTGCCACCAGCGGCAAACAACATGAAGCCGTTAGAAATAGAGTTGCGAACATGGAAACCAGGGCTCAAGGTTGCGTAAGCCTTAAAGAATCTTGTGTATTTACCAAGGAACATATTTAGTTCTCTTGCTATTGCAGGTTCCTGTAACCTGTGTACGTTTTTGACAAACTCGGCTATTTGTGGGGCTACTTGAGTTGTTGGGAATTGCTTGCTTAATTGAACCATTCCTTCGTCAAACGAAGTAACAAAATCGGTATCAACAAAGTAGTTTAATCTACTATCTTTTGGAACCTGCACACCCTCCACAAGTTCTTGTCTAACTTTCCCGTCCTTACCTACAGTTTCCTTCAGGTAAGACGACTTAGTTAAACCATTTGCAATTCGCGCTATGTGTTCTTGCGAATTTAAAATCGCTACCTGCTTGTAGTATTCTGTGTTGGCAAGAATCCATTTTGAGGCTTGGTCACGAATGTTTTTGTCAACCGATGGGTTGATGGCAATTTGAGCAAATTTTGTTGCTTCGTCAACAAACATTTGAAACTCGGTAACAAAAGCATCGTAACCTTCTTTGCCTTTAATACCTTTAATTGCAGCTCTAACCCTAGCTGAAGATTTTAGCACATTGTCAATTTCAATAATCTTCTGCATTGCAATGTTTACGTCTTCGGGTGTAGTTGCTATTTGTGCAGCGTCATAAGCCCGTCTAGCATTTTCCAACGCTGTTTCTTCTTTTGTGACATTTCCAAGTTTGGAAATCCCACGAAGCGCATCAGCTTGTTTCTTGTTTATTTTTGCTAACTCTTTTTCGGATTGAGCCAACAATTTTGTTTCTTTATCAATTTCTTTAATTTCTTCTCTAACAGCACCAGCCATCGCTGTTTTGACGTTTTGTTCTTTCAGTTGAATAGCTTGAATCCAAGCAACTTCTTGTTCCAATTCTTTTGCAAATTGAAGACTTTCAATTTGCGCAACCTCACCAGCAAACCCAACACCTGGGGGCGCTGTCTCCATCCCAAACAAATCAGATTTCTTTTGGGCAGCAGCGTCAATTTCTTTTCGCAATACCTGTGGTGGATTGTAAGCAGCCTGTTGTCCAGCCAGTTCGTCAGCCATAGGCTGACGGCCTGGCAAATCTTGCACAAATGGGCCAGCATTCAAAGCCTGTTCAGCTGTCTTTGTTTCCTGAGCAACACCTTTGCGAAGCGTGGATACGGTAATGTCTGTTGCTTCTGGACTAATTACTCCAGATTGTTGCAACTGTTTTGCCAACACAGCTTTTTGCATTTCTGCTTTAAGGCCGTCCATCTTTATAACGCTGTCGTATCTGGCACGTGTTGACAATAATCTTGCCAATAACTGTTCCGTGCTTTGCCCGTAGGTCATCATTATGCCGTTAACATCAGACACCATGTTGCTGGCTTTTGTGATTAATGCTTCTTCTGGCGTTCCCACCCAAGAACCATTAATAGTTTTGCGTCTTTCGCTTGCTGTTTCTTTAGAGACCTTTACAGAATTATCCAAATCATCAACCACGTTTTGTTCTTCAATATATTTCTGAAGTCTTGTATAGGGCTTATTGCCGGTTACGCCAGAAAGAACGTTGCTAGGTGAGCCCATTCCCGTTTCCGTAACTTCGTCAACAAAGTCTGGCGTTATTCTTATTTTGCTTGTTCTGCTTTCGGTGGAATCAAAGAAATTATACAAAAAAGCAACTTTTTTGTTAGCAGATGCACGAGAATCCCAAACTTCTTTTGAACGCAAAAATTCGTTTAAATCATCTTGCAATAATTCCAAATCCGCTTTCAAAGATTCAGCTACTTTTTTATCGTACTTGCTGGTATAAACTTTGCCCAACGCCAAATTTTGTTTTCTGTTCAAATCGTCATAGGATTTTTTAATTTGTTGAGCGACTCCAACAATTTGTTGTTCTCGGCGTTTTACTTCAGCAACAAAAGCTGATGGCCTCGAAAAATATGTTGCATTACGTTTGTAGTAATCAGAAAGAAAATCAGTAAATAAAGCTTCTTGCTCTGGTGGTGTAAACATAAAGTTTCCACCACCCATGCTGTCTGGAAGTTGAATAAATGATTTTTCGCCACCCATTGTTCCAGTAAACGCAGACATGCGCACATACTGTGTTGGAGTATCCAACACCAAATCAGGGTCGTTAGTTTTTACAACTGGAACCCAAGCATCGTCTGGGTTAAATTTTTCTGCTGTTGTTATTGTTTTTCTAGAAGCTTTTTGTCCATCTTCTGCAATTACAGATGCAGGTTCAATTACGCTAAGTCTTTCCATGTTGGAATTCCAAGGTTCCCACGCACGTTCGTAAATTGTTTTTTGACGAATTGTTTGTGCAGCTGGCCCAGCAGCAGGTATTTCTGCCCCGGTATATTCCAATACCCAATCAAATTCGTTTGGTACTGGCTGTCCCGTATTTGGGTCTATTCTTGGTTGCGGAACATATCTACGTTCTTTGGTTACGCCCGTAGGTGCCGTTTCCGCCACAGGCGCTTCTTGTCTTGCTTTAATTTGCAATTTTTCCAAGTAGCCCAAAGATTTACCTTCGGTGTCTCGAGCAACCCTTAACTGGATTTGGTTATTGTTTACGTCTAGAAAAATCAATTCAGGTTGAGTTGTGTCCGACATTCGATTAATTAATTTTGGCAAATCTTTATTAAATGGGTCAGGCAATTTTGCAACACCTCCCTTTAGGGGGTTTTGCAAAATTACTTGTTGAGCATCAAATGGAAGATTCGTTGGGTCGCTAGCAATGCTATTAGAAATAATTTTATTAAGTTGAGGTGTCCAAGATTCCGCATTTGATGTGTCTCCAGTCACGGTCCAAGTAATTTTAGACAAATCAGCAGCAGCCAATTCTCTCTTAAATTTCATTAAAGATTCTTCTCGGGCAGCCATGCCGTATTCTTCTGTTTCAATAAATTGTTGATGTTTTGTTTTTGCATCAATATATTTTTTAACTAAATTTGCTTCATCAGAGGTAAAAGCGCCTTCTGGAATTGGCTTTAATTCTGGTCTGTCAGCATTTTTTATTCTCTTGAACTCCCATTGCCGTGTGTCTAAATTAAACACGCGTTCGCGTGGTTTAATTTCTCCAAAAGCAAACCGAACATGGTCAATGTAGGCCATGCGTTCTTCGTAAGACAAAGGGACTCCATTGACTTGTGCAATTTGTTTTTCCGCAGCATCGAGTTCTTTGGTTGCTTGTTTTAACGCCTTGGCGGCTTCTGGTTTAGCCTTTATCATTTGTTCCAAATCGTCCAAAGTTTGTTGTAGATAATTTACATATTCTTTTCTTTGTCTTAAAATTTGCGCTTCTTCTGGGTTAGAAGAATAGGTTCGCACCCTAAGTTCATCGCGCATGCTTTTTGCATTCTTGAGGTTTCTGTAAAAAAATGAATCCTCTTGTTTTTGTACACGAAGACTCAATGTGCCGGAACTAGACAAGCGTGTAGCTTCCGAACCACGCAACGTAGGTGTTGCGTATCTTTCCCCACCAAATAAAGCCCCAAACAACTCTTTAATAGCCCGTGTTGAATTAATGTTGCTGTTTAATGCGTCGTTGACATAACGGTCTATGCTGTCTGCTTGATAAGCAAAATAACCAGCATCGTCACGACGTTTTCCAAAAGCTCTTGTTTGTTTTTGCAGTTCTTTAATTCTTTGCGGCCCAGACATACGGGCTGACAATTTTTTAATTTCTTTTCGTTGTGCGGTGGCTGTTTCTTTTGCCAACTGTTTGGCTTCTTCCAGTTCTTTAGCCACCTTTGAATAATGTCCATCAAGAAGACTCATTTGGACATCTATGTCATAAGAAAGCTGCTTCCTTAGTTCATCGCCAAATGTCTTGGTGCCCAAAATTCTTTTTTTCAAATTAGTTAAATAGGTTTTGTATCCTTCGTGACCTTTGTTCGCAAGGCTTTGCAAAATCTTAGATTTTTGCAAGCCTTCCGAACCAAGAACCGATTCCTGTACACGACGACTTGTTTCCATTTTTGCTGCCATCACAGGGTCGGCTATTGTCCTAAAATCAATAACTCCAGCGCCGCCAAGATTGCTCATTTGCGAAACAGGGAAGGCCCTAACTTCAATGTCAGCTATGCTGTTGACAATATTTTGATATTGCAAATCAGAAGCAAGGTACGTTTTAATGTCGGACAATTTCTTTAATTCCAAATTAAGAACTAAATTTGGAAATATTTCCTGAAGAACTTCTCGTTCGCCAGGGTTGTTCATTATTGCCCTAAGTTTTTCAAGAAGAAGCAGTTGCATTTCTTCTGCGTTTCTTCCAGAGGCAACAACTTCTTCAGCAATTGGTTCAAGTAAATTTTTTGCTCTTTCCAATGAATCTACGTGTTCAGTTGCCGTTCTTGCAAATGTTTCATAAATTTCATGGGTCATGCGAGCATGACCCTGTGGCGTCAATGTTCTTCCGCTTGCACCCAAAAGTTCATTTGCCATTCTAAGAACGTATTTAGATTCTTCTTTCATGTAAAAATTCATTGCAGATTTTGCAAGTTCCATTGAACCCTGGGATATATCAATTGGGTTTTGATAACCAAATGCTGGATTTTGTCCGCCCGAGTTAACCAAAAAGTTAATTTCGTCTAATGTATCTTTTGGCAACCTGCTTGTTAATTTGTTTTGTTTTTGAATTAACTCATCACGTTCTTTAATCATTGTTTTTTGTTTTTCAATGATTCTGTTTCTCAAAGGAAGGTCGGGTCGAGTTTTTGATTCGTAAAAACTCAACTCATTATTGCTCAAACGATTGTCTGTTATTTTAATGCGGTTTTCGGCGGCTGCAAAACGTTCCTGAATGTCGTCAGCTAATTCGCCCAAAGAAATTTGAGCGCCAGGATTGTTTTTTGCTGTTTCTAATTGTTTAACATAATCTTCTAAGCCGACAATTCCATTGTCGGCATTTAATTGTTTTAAGTGGTTAATAACCGCATCGTAACCTTCTGGTTTTAATATTTGCGATTGGTTGTAGTCACCAAACACGTCTATAAAAGAACTATAAACTCTATTTGTTGTACCCAAACCAGTATCTGGAACTTTTGCCAAATGTTCGGGAACCGCCAATAGGTTTTTCTCCAATTGTTGGATTTGCTTGTGCATAACCAACCATTGGGCAGGAAGTTTTAAGTCGGACGGCAATTCTTTTATGTTTGTAAAAACATACCCATCAAGTTTGTCTTCAATAACTTTTATGATTCCATATTTTTTCCTAATGGCATCATTTTTTGTAATTCTCAAAATTGCTTTATATTCCTCTGTTGGGTTGTCCAACAAATTTTTAGCAAAATTTGGGTTATCTACTTGGGCCCGCACAAACAACCAACTAATTGCTGCCCGCACATCGCCTAGGTCTGTTGGGTCGGTGGATGTAGCTGCTCTGGCCAATGTTTCGCGAACATCAGCAATTGTTTTTTTCTCAAGATTGCTTTTTGTGATGGTGTCCAGTTCAAGTTGATTTTTTAGTTGGACCCAAGCATTCCATTGTTCTTGATTGCCAATTGGAACTGCTTTTTCGGTAGCGTTCAAATATGGTCTAATGACTGTGTCAAAATTTAAGCCTTTTTGACCGCCACGAGATTTAACATTTTGACCAATTTGAATTTGACCAAACTTGGCAAGATTCTTCAAATCCGTAATTACTTGAGAAGCATTTTTATTACCAACCGTTGTGTAGTTTGACAAATCTGATAAAGCATCATTTAGGAACTCAAGAGAGTCTCTCGTAAAGATATTAAATTTATGTTCTATTTCAGCCGCACTTTGGGCAACAACGTCTTGCATTGTTTGCAGATTCTTTAACAAATTGTTTACATATTCTGCAGGAGGTGCATCTGAAGCCTGCGTCAACACATCAAGATATTGATTTAAGGCTGTTTGCCTTAAATCAAGTGACTCTAAAATAATCTGATGATGTGCTTGTTGTTCTGCCAAAAGAACGGATTGTTCCTGAAACATTGCAATGTGTTTTGCGTGTTTTTCAACTATTAACGCACGGGCATTGTTTAGTTTTTCTATTGCTTTTTGAACATTTTCGGCTGTCTTGGTTCGCAGAGCAGCATCTGCTTCGGTTGCCGATAATGTTTTCTGTGCAATAAGTTGTTCTGCATCCGTTCCACCAAGAAGAAGTTGGGAAACTTCTTCTTGGCTTAGATTGGCCAATCTTGTTTGTTCTTTTAGTTGAGACTGCGCTTCTTTTGAAACCGTGTTAACAAAATCCGACATTTCTTTGCGGGCAAGTTCGTAAGCAGTTTTAACGGCTTTTGCGGTTCGTTCTGGTTGCGTTAAAATTGATTCAAGGGCTTCTTTGGTAATCATGCCACGCTGAACAGCCATGCTGGCAATATCGTTGCCGCTTTCTTTTAGGTTTTGATAAAAGGCAATAGTGCCAATGCCTTCCGCATAATTTGACAAATAAGAAGTAAGAGCTTTTCTAATATCTGTTTCAAAAAAATCGCCTTTGAACCCACCTAAACGTGCAAGTTCGTTTAGCCTGTCTACGCCACCAGCAACGTCCTCTGGTGTAAGTTGAGTTCCAAACCAATCAACAGGTTCGCCCGAATTGACAAGCGCTTCAAGATTTCGCGATTCAAAAGAGCCACCAATATTTGTATGGTCAACTTTCATGTACCGACGAACGTCTATTGCTCTTTGCGATGAACTATTTTGAACAAAATCTTGTGCTGATTCGGTCATTTTGTGCGGAAAGAAATTTTTACGACGACCAGCGATTACGAAACCATTTGGTTCGTTGCCAGCAACAAATCTTCCATACGAATCAATATTTTCGTACAACTTATCCGTAGCGTCTTTAATTTTTTGCATTGCTCGACGCTGTCTGTCGCTAATGTTTGTTGGAACTACGTCGGTGTCCAAGTATTTGTAGATAACACTTGATTCAGCAATCACCTCTGGGTCGCTTAATGCTTGAGCAACAATGTTTGCCCCATCTTTAGCCGCAACACCCCTTGCCGCCCTAGCTGCATTATCTGCATCCAAAATGGCTAAACCCATTTTGGGTGTTAGGTTGCCAGGCATTGATTTGCCAGCTCTACCAGCAAAACGAATGTCGCGCAAATCTAAGTTGGCCGCTGTGCCGGTCGGAGTTATTAACTTGCCAAGATATTCACCAGCTCTTGTGTTCAAAATACTTAAACGAGAATTTGTTATTCCCGAAGCAAGGCCCCTGCCGATGTATCCACTAAAAGGAACACGTATTCTTGAGCCAAGATAATAAATTCCATAGTCGTTCATTCCCATCAATTTGGCCATTTCTGGGGTTAGCCCATTACGACCTCGTTTTAAAATTTCTGCTATTTCGGCATCGGTAGCACCAAGTTTTCTTGCACCAGAAGCCAAGGCTTCTGAACCACGCCGACCCTGAATAGATTTTGTTCCTAAAAACTCTCTTGTGGGTATTGCTTCTTCGTATTTTGAAGTTTTGCGCAAAGCGTTTACGACCGTGTCGGAAACACCACTTAAACCCAAATTAGCTAACTCGTCAGAACGTTTTGCGGTTTCTGTAGCAAATTTTTCAATTGCGCCTTTACCTGTTTGAGTAACTGCTTTTTTAGTAATTGTCCCACCAAAAGTTGCGTATGTTAATGGGTCGAGAGCAATATCGCCAATTAATCCAATTATTCTTCCAGACCAACCACTCATCGGAACAACTCTGCCAAAACCAAAAGTAGGGTCTGCTACTTGGTCTTTATAATCTTTGAAAGATGCTTGTGTGTTGGGGTTGTTGTCTACTGCGTCTTTAAATTCTTTAATACCAGAAATAACCAAACGACGAGGTATGTCAATTGCGGATAATCCACCCAAAACAGTTTTGGATATTGGATTATTAACAAGTAAATTGCCAATGGTTCCCAAAGCGCCACTTGGCGCTGGTTGTCCACCTTTAGAAATTTGTTGCAATCTTTCAGTTAAGCCTGGCGCTGTTTGTAACGCTTTAATTTTTGCGTCACGAAAATTAAGCGCAGCTTTTTGTGATGGCACAACTGCGTTTTGCGGACGATTAGCTTGGAGTTCTGCTAATCTCTTGTAGAGGCTACTGTTGTCATTCGTTGCCATTATTTGCCTAATTTAACTACTTTAGAACCTTTAACCGTGTAGTTTCTAGACGGACCCGACGATTTAGGAATAGCGGCAGCAGCACTAAATATTCCACGTTGAGCTAAAGCGTCCTTTAGTGGTGTTGCGCCCGAAGCATCAACTCTTTGCTGTAGTATAGCAACCATAGCCTGCGCCACTCGCGCCATTCGTTCTGGCGTATTGCCAGCAAGTCTTGCTTTTGCCTCGTCAAAAGGAACGGTTGACATAGGCACCGTGCTTCCTGGTGCATAACGGCGAGGAACATTTTTTTGAGTTTCCTGTTGAGCCTGTTTTTTTGCTAAAGCCTCAATCATGTCAGATGTTTTAAACTCTTTGGTATTTGGTGCACCAACAAAACCGACTGTGTCGGCAACATTTTCGGAATAACGTTGTTTTGCTGCATCTAATGCGTCCAACAAACTTTGATATTCCAAATCGTACGTATCTGGATTTTTTGCAACAAATTTATCAAAAGCTTTTTGAGCTTTTGTTAATTCGTCAGCTTTTTCGGAAACATTTTTTTCAGCAGTTTTTACGTATTCTTCTGGAGCATTAACTTTTGTTAGTTTTGGTGTGTAGGCAGGGATTGGTTGTGTTTTGTCAACGATTGGACTGCCTGGTTTTTGTCCAGGTGGATATTTTTTTTGTTTTGATTTGTAGGGTTGAGCAGCATAGTCTTCTGCTAATTTTTTAAATGCGTCAGCATAAACATCAACTGCTTGATATCTTTCATCAAATCCTGGCAAACCACTTTTTCTAAATGGGTCATTTTCAATTTTTGATTGAGTATCTTCTCGTTGGGCTTTTTGATAAGCATTCCATTCTCGATAATACAATTCTGCTTGATTTAAGTAATCATCTACCTCGGCTGAACTGTTTGGGTCGTTTTGCAAAACGGCTTTTAGGTTTTGTTTAATGGTCCAAAGGTCATAGCCTTTGGAAATGTCGCTTGCTACATCTTTTAGTATTGGGTCGTTTGTTTGGTCTGCATTAAAAAAGTTGGGAGCATAATCAGCCATTAATTGTTCTGGCGTTTTCCCAATATAAGCAGGTGTATATGTGTCCGTCAAAACGCCAAGAATGGCGTTTTGCAAAATGGACAAATCAGATGTGTTTAGAATGCCAGAAGAATTAAGCCCGCGCAATTGCGCAACTATGGAATTGAACTGCTCCTGGTCCACGCCTATAAGCCTTTTCGTTACCTGCCGCGACGAGCATTAAGCTCGTCGAGCAATTGCTGCGCTGTGCCGCCCTGCGCCTGTGCTGGGGCTACAAGGTTTGCTAATTGATTAGCAAGTATTTCTTGCGGAGTTGCTGTTTGTACCAATTGTCCAAGTAATGGAGCATTGCCGCCATTGCCACTACCACTACCACTACCACTACCACTACCACTATTGTTGGTTGGAGCCGTGCCAGTTAATTGAGAAATGGTTTGAGCCAATTCCTGTGCCAAAGCATTACGTTTTTCTTCAACGCCAAACCGTGATTGGTAAACGGCTTGTTGCAACGCTGCAAGCGCTTGCGCTTGCGCGTTTTCTGCTTGACTTGTGTACCCAGCACGTTCTTGACCCAAACCAGTATTAAACAACAACTGCGCCATCTGAGATTCTGCGGCACGCGACCCAGCACCTTGCTGCGCAAGTGCGCTAAGTGTGTTAGCAAGATTTTGAAAATTAGCAGCACCTTGTTGTGCTTGCAACTGGTCTGCTTGAATCTGTCCCTGCACAGGCTGGTCGGACACACCATAGGCGCTTAAATAGTCAGTTAAAGCATCTGGCGCAGAACCAACCTGTGCGGTTATTCCAGCATATGGATTGTTTTGATTTGCGGCCAAATATGTGTTTAACGCCCTATAACCCTCATCACCAAGCCCTTTGGCAACATCGTAGCCTTGACCTATATTTTGCAATGCCCTATCATAAGCACCACCAATTGCGCCTTCGCTTACTTTGCTTTGGTCTGCAATCATTTTTAATAACGCATCAAAACCCGTGTTGTAAGAACCACCCGTGTAATAATCGGACAAACCAGACGCTTTTCTGGCTTCTTGTTCTTTTTCGTAATTAAACTTAGCTAGCGCAAGAGCCTCGTCTGCCGTCATGCCGCCACCATAACCACTACCGCCCGTTGATGTTGGTGCTGTTGTTGGTGTTTTTGATGGTTGCAAACCGTAGAAAAAATTATCGCTTGTACGAACAAAATTTTCAGCTTCTGGGCTGGTCGGTATTGAAGGAACTTGCGATGTAACCCTGGTTGTTTGTGTTGCGCCAGGATTCCAAACAAAAACATTTCCGCTCTGCTCAACATTGTGTCCGGGTACGTGCGCCATTATATTGCTCCTGCTCTGCGTGCGTAAAGCTGACGTGCAGCGTCAGCAATAGTTTGTGCTTTTTCTGATTCCATATCTGCTAATTGATTTCTAAACGCCTCAAGACGTTGAGCTTCGGTTAAGTCGTACATTCGTTGTTGCTCTTGTTGGCCTTGGTCAAACTCCGAAAAACTACGAGCGCGTTGTTTTGCAAAGTCTTGCAAACCACGCGCAAACAAACCAGAACGAACATTGGGACCAACCATTCCACGGCGAGAATATCCCGACACAACTCGTGGCTGTGCTTTGTTGTATTCCTCTGTCATTCCTTGACGTTCGCGAGTACCACGCTGTTGTGAAAGAAAGTTGGCGTACGCATTCATGGCGCTTGTTGCGCCATACTGCTGCGTATACCCGCGCCTGCGAGCTTCGTAATCAGCTGGATTGTAAGCCATTATTTAATCCTTTGATAATCTTTACGATTATTTTTACTAACTTCAATTTTCAATTGTTCAAT
>Ga0222714_10005005_pt1 | contig 12751 bp, 15 predicted proteins | sample C33_3DmetaG_FD_165048 | JGI IMG/M metagenome (GOLD analysis project Ga0222714, IMG submission 165048) | Estuarine water microbial communities from San Francisco Bay, California, United States - C33_3D | ecosystem: Environmental > Aquatic > Marine > Unclassified | place: USA: California... | reverse complement strand
AAAGTTTAATAATATGGTTAAGAGATCCAAAAAAGAAGTAAATAAGTGGAATTATCCAATAGAATTGGGAACAAAAATAATCCACGAATCTCTTATCAATATATTAAAAGATGAGAATGAAATAGAAATAAATCAATTGTTGCATCTTTTAAATATAAAATGTAAAAAATATAATTTTAGATTATATGGTAAAAGAAAAGATATTTCAACATATATAACATATCATTATAACAGTCTAGTAAATTTTGCGGATTCATATATAATATATAATGTTGTATACAGAAATAAACAAATCTTCATTAAACTTAATGATGAATCATATGATACAACAAATAATACAACAAATAATATAACAAATAATACAACAAATAATACAACAAATAATACAACAAATATACTAAAAAGATCACCATCAGGGATGGATAATTGGGAATTTATAGATGTACCATCAATATTGAATTATTAAAGATAAAAGAATTCTTTTAAACAAATTGTTTATGAATATATTTTTTTTGAGCAAAATAAATAGTAATCAGGAAGAAGATAATACCCATAAAAATATGAACTGAGTGTGATGGACATTTAATATTAGTACCGATCATTTTATTAAAATCTCTTAAGATAGAACAATGTGCAGAATGAGGAAATAGTGACCAAAATAAAGCATTAACTAAGAAAAAAGAAATAATATATGAGTTCTCCATTATTATTACTGGATATTTTTTTATAGATAGTATTATAATAGTAATGAAGATAAATAATTATAAGAATATGCTCATAATATCAGTATCAATCTTTGTACTATCAATGAGTTACTTTTTAAGTGAAAATATTGATCCGAGTTGCTGTGGTGGGGTACTGCCCGGAGTACATTATTTAGAATCAGATACAAAACCACCGAAAATCATAAAAAGATGTTTAAAAGATTGGAATTCATTTCCTTGTACAAATAAAGACTCTCCGAATTGTTGTGTAAGTGAAAATCGTGAAAATGGTGAAAATGGTGAAAAGGGTGAATGTATACCAACAGACAAAGGTGGATATTGTAAGATGTCAGATGGTAACAAAATATACAAGAATGGTAAATTAACTCCAACAATGTTTCTTGGATCTACAATTGATTTAGATGATCCGGGATCATATGAAGGAGAAGTAGACATATCACTAACTAGAGAAGATTTATATGATAGACGAGTAGCAGAAAGAAATGAAGCAATCCGTCTAAAAAGAGATTCTGAATCTGGAAATTTAGGATATACAACAGAAGAACAAATGATTTCAGCTACACAAGAAATTTTATGGTGGATATATTTAATACACCTATCTATAATATTAATCTTATCATTATTACTATATAAATCATTACCTATAGTAATTCAGGGTTATGTGGGTACAATAACTAAAAAAATAAATAATTTTATGGGAATATAAAAATTTTATATTTTATGATTCATAAATATATAAATACCACATAAAATAGTATAAATACCAAAAATTTTACGAAGAATTTCTGAATCCATTGGAATTGAATATTCAGAAGAAACAGAAGCAAATAATGTAAATATCAAACTCATATACAAAGCAGAATAAATCTCAACATATCCGGCATTATAATATTTTAAAGTAGCCCCAATTCCTATGGGTGGAAGGAGCATAAAAAGTGAAGTCCCAATACGTTTTTTAAGTGGACCCAAAATACCAAAAAAAGTTAATAGTGGGACTATAATAATTTCAGCACCAGCGCCAATAGTACCGGCAGATAGACCGGCGATCATAGCCGTTATAGTTAAACCAAAATAATAATAAAGATTCATTATATTAAATATATATTATTTAAATTCATCTCTCAATTCCATTAATATTTTACCGTGATGATTATGTCCTTCAGTTCCAGATTTATTGGATCCCCAAAACAAGTCAATTCTTGGACCATAGTGTCTAAGAACCTTTTCTCCAGTTAATATTAATTTTTTACGCATTCTGTCATTCTGTTCATAATAAGACTTGGTGATATCGTACATTATTTTAAGTTTAACCGAATCCCAATCATCCCTTAATATGAACCCTCTTTTTTTAAATGAAGACTTACCACCATTCTTCTTTGCTTCAGAAGGTAAAGAATCTAAATCTGTGAATAGTTCAATATATTCTTTAATTCTATCATTAGATGGATCTAATTTTTGTGAATGAAAAGCGTGTTCACAGCTAGGGAATTTATAACCATTATACAAGAAAGGTTCTGCAATATTAAAAGTAGATAACCATTTATTATCTTTAGATTTAGAATAATAATATATTACATCAGGATCACTATCATCGGATTTATCAGAAATTTTTTTATCCTTTATTTTAGGATAATCTTCATATTTTGTAGAATTTTTGATGATTTTCGGTTCATCCATTGTGATATGATTTTGAATAGGAATATCTGTAATAACTCTCATTTCTTGATAAATCAAATTTAATTCTTTAGATAATGAAATATATTTTCTTATATTTTCTTTATAGTTAAGATCATCATAATCAGTGAGTGTATTTTTTAATTTATTTTGTTCAAGTAATATATTAATTCTTTTATCGTGTAGAGATTCTATTGTTTTTTTACGTTCTTTAAGATTATTATTCCTTATATATGTTTTTGAAGTATTTTTTAATACCTTTTTACGAAAATCTGAGAATTTTTTGTATTGTTCGATTTCTTTCTTAAGATCTATTTGATCACCTATAGAACTATAATTATGTGCAATTTTAAAAAATCGATGTGTTTCATTCTTTAAAGTTTCATAATTTAAATATTTTGCCAATACAATTTTATATTGCTGAGAACAAGCACCCGATGTAGAACCACAACTATATATTAATTCACCATCATTTGTGATTATAAATTCTCTATCATTACTACAAGATGCACATTTTCTAAAACTTTTTTTAAGAGAAGATTTAATTTTATCTTGAAAAAAGTTATTCAGATACAAAAAATATTCATTATACTCCTCGGATTGATCATCAGTCATATATTATAAGAAAATATTAATTATTCATAATTAATTATTTATAATTAATCATTTTTTCATATAGTTCTTTAACCTTATGTTGAGTTTTCTTTTTCTCGCTTTCATTTGTTTCATACCTATAATACAAGAATAAAAAACAAATAATTAATATTAATATCATTATCAAATTAATATAAAATTTTTGTAGCTGATATTGTTCAATCGGAGAGATTGATTTTATTATAGTTTTTTTTTGAAATAAAGAATAATCAATTAATTTTGGTTTAATTATATTCGTTTTCATAATAAATAATATTTTATTCTTTTTTCATAATAAAACCATACTTAAATAATTTTACCTTCCGTATATACTTGATATGAATATATCATAATACCAATTAAAAATAGCGCCAACCATAATGGAAGAATAGTCTCATTTTTACTTTTATTCAGACCAAACTTTTTAAATTCATCAAAGTCATCATAAAATAAAGAAGGTTTTGATTCGTGAATAATAAATGCTAAAATAGTTATACCCAATATACTTAATTTTAATTTACTATCCATATTAGTGAGATTCATAATTATAATAATAATCTAGATAATAAAAAAAGAATTCTTTATATGAAAAATAATAATTTAATGGCCAACAGTATTATACTCCATACAGTAAGATGGTGAATCACGGAAACACATCATTCTTGTACATCCAGAAATAACTCCATCGCGAACTCGGCATTGATTACACCCATCAAACCATAAAATGCAGTCTCTATTTGGATTTCCTGTATTAAGATTTGGTAAGTGAAAATTAATATTTGGTTCAGTCCAAGATTTAGTTGAATGGGTATTAATTGTTTTCCCCTGTAAAGAAACAACAAGATCTGCTTCAGTATTACTTGGTAACGTAATCTGAGCAATTGTAACTTCTTGACCATCAATCATATCAAACTCAGGATTAACAATAAAAATAGCTCCATTATCAATAGATAATCCTGAAGTTTCAGACCATTCACTAAATGATATACCAACTGAACTTAAAAGATTATCTTTATTACCATCAGTAATACCAATTGTAAGCCAAGAATCCCATCTAGAATTACTAAATGTATCTAAAATTGATTGTGAAACACCACCTAAATTACTATTAATAGATTCTGTACTTTGATAAGCAGGCGGAACTGTAAAATAAATAGATTCTAATGAATTACCATATAAAGCATAAATATTTTTGACATTTTTATCCGATTGAATGATCACAGATAACATATATGTAGTATATCCAGGAATACCCCCTTCTCCACAATTTGTTACTTCAGTAATTTTAGGACAAATATATTCATATGTATCACAAGAAGGTTGTTCTATATTACAAGAAGTAGTTGGTTCGAGAACAGGTGGAACACCATCACCAACCATAGAAGAATCAATCGGTTTAGGTAAATGAACATCATCATCATTACATTGGCAAATTTGACATCCATTAACTACTTTCATACCGTTGACACAGTACATCATACACATAACATCCGGACAAGGCATCGGAGGAGGAGTGGGATAAGGAACTGGAAGAGATGGTGGAACTGGATCAATTATCATAGGAGGCATTGGATCTATAGCGATCATATCACATTCTTGTGGACAAGCAATGTTTTGTCCCATTCTCTGTTTTGATAGACAATCAGAACAAGATGAATAATTATCAGCACAAGGAGTCTCCCATTGTCTTATACAAGAATTAGATGATTCACACCAATTATAACCAGCACTAATCATACATCCATTACTATCCCTGGAGCCACCAACGAGAGCCTGAGATTCAATATTATTAAATAAACTAAAAAGAGATATCAATTTAAAAAACTTCATTTTATAATATAATATATATATTAATTCTTAAGTAAGAAAATAAAAATATTTATGTATAGTAAATATATAAATGATGAATAATATGATGAATAATATCGGATATAATGCAGGATATAATCAAGTGAGTGGTGACATTCAATTTCAGCATCAGCCATCGGGTCCTCAGAATCAGATGTTGACGTATCAGAATTCAGGATACAAAAATAAAAGGGGTAAAAAGAAGTCTCTAATTTTAGATATTAGAGACGGTGATAACCTATTAGAAACCAGAACTGATGAACATAACAGTTCTTCATCGGAACCGCTAGATAGGCAAACTCATTTAACATCTGCCACAGAATTCAATATAAGATTAAGAGAGCCATTAATTATTGATAAACATTCAGAGATTTATCTAGATAACTTAATCACCTATAATTGTAATCTTTCTGATGTAGAAGCTAATAGTGCTTTTTGTCTGAAAATAAATGAATTTAATATAGGGACAAATGTAGCAAGCACCGATAATAGAGATGGAGATGCTATATTTAATTCCATAGTTCTTCCTAACGAGAATAATGATGTTAATAATTATTTTGGAGCAGTTGTTCATAAAGGCAGGAAATATAATTGGGTCGCAGACATAAATCCGTGTACACTAACTCATATTAGTGGAACTATAACAAATGCGAGCGGAACTCCAGCATTTCACGGGACTATTCCGAATCATAATACTTATAGATATGCATTAGTAGGAATAGAATCGATGGATGACACTAGTGGTAACAGTGGTTCTCCCATAACCACACCAATCCTTAAAGATTCTACAATAACAGCAATCACACCAACCATCCCAGCCGGCCCACCTTCACTAGCAACAGGTATAGTTCTTGTTGATACACCTGCCCAATCGGATACCTTAATTTTTTCAACTGATCAACCATTAACAACGGGAGACTTTAATGGTAAAACTGAAATTCGTATTACTTCCGCCTTATCCGGCGTCACCACTACATATTACCTTACATCTACTGGAGGATTCATATTAAGAGAATCAGGAGGGCCCCGAATGATCGCTGAATTTATAATAGAATCATTTGATTAAAAAACAAAAATATTATATTAATTATATATAATGCCTAAAGGAACACTTTCACCAATTAAACTATCAAAGCAATTAACAACTAACACAGAACCAACGACTAAAGACGCAAATCATTATTTGGTAGTTAAAGATAATAATAATTCAGGACAATCTGTGGCTTTCACGACAACAAATATAACAATTAATCCCAAGCAGACAGGAACAGTTTTATTAGATTCTACAGATCATACAGTTAACGCAAATACAAATAACGCTTCATATACAGGAACACTTGTAGAAATAATTAATCTCTTAAGTTCACGAATTACTATTTTAGAGAATGCTGGAGCTCAAGGATTTTAATTAATCTATCAGTTAACCATTTAGATTTTAAGATTATACAAATAATATTTGCAGATAGATTCGCATATTTATTAGGAAAAAGAATTCCTTTATACATAATTAAAGATAATAATTCTCTAAGAAAAGAGTAAAATAAAGAATCTGCTAATTTACTAATATTCGGATCTGATGAACTCTTTTTAAGAGGGAATACACCCGTCATAATCTAATGATGAAGAAAAAAAAAGTTTATCAAATTTTATACTTTTTATATTTTATTTTTAGTTACATAAGAGGTAAATCCCATCTCTTTCTAAAGACATTCACTATACTAGGAGAATTCATTTCAGATGCTGATTGACACGTGAGTAAATCTCGCAGATTTTTCATATCTTTTAGACATATACCAGTATTAAGATCAATCGTGTACTCAATTGGTGTTGTCGAGTAATAATATGAAGATTCTTCATTAACATCCGTAAGAATATTAGGAGGGATATGTAGATATTTAATCTTTTCAGGAAGATCTTGTAGCCACTGGTAAACATACCTTACTTGATACCAGTCACCCTGAGAAGCAGTCGGCAAACAAGATAAACTAATTTCATCTTGACTTAACTCTGACCATCCAGTCCCTTCAAGATTATAATACTCCCAATCTTCGGAATCGTAGGGGCTAAAGCTAATTCTGTAATCAATGAGACTGGGAACATATTGTTCGCCAAGTGTAGATGGAATTAAGTGACCATTAAGTGCTATTTTTTGTACATATGCAGGTAGGTCACCTGTGTTTATAAATCGAACATTAATAGATGAAGGATATTTGGGAATATTCTTAATCCAGAAATCACTACCCAAAATTCCACCGAGTGAATCCAGTATCTTAATTGGTTTCGCTCTGTGCCCTCTCCAGATTTTCTGAATTAGAATCGCCGATCTTTCTTCAGCGACGCAGTATCCAGCATACGGGCGTGTGCTCAAATACTTCCTAACTGCAGACTGCATAAGTTTAACGTACCTATTTGCTTTAGAAATATCTTGAGCAAAGAGAAGACGAAGCCCATAAGGCATCTTATCTCCTGTTACTTCTTCATCATCCCATTCTTGAATCCGTTCTCGTTGTTCTTCATAATCACCATCATCAGCTAGAGGGTCATACACATATGATGGAATATATTTTTCTTTCATTTCTTGAGATATTTCGGGGATCTCAATATCTTCTACGAGAGGAAAAATCCATTCTTGATGATCTTCAGGTAAAGCGCCAATCTTCTTAATTTCGTCAAAAATGAACTTCAGCTTGAGTGTTGTCTCGATAAACCTTTCATCCAAGATAACGTTATCAACTCGTTGAGATGAGCAAATGAGCCTGTGTTCTAAATCAGAAACTTCTTGATTCAGAGTAAAATTCCTTTCTCGGTAGTAATCGACCTCATCACCAACCACTTGATTCATCTCAACTAAGTCTTTGTTTGTAGATTCTGCTTCAGACAATTCTTTCCTCACATCCGCAAGCTCTAGACGCACACTTGCATAAGAATCCTGTAGGTCTTTTCGGTTAGCCCGAAGATCTGTCACCTCATCCTTTAATCTTGCTACCTCAGACTCAAACATATCTATTGTTTTCTTCAAAATCTTCTTATCTTTTTTGAGATCATCTCTTTCCTTCTGTACTTTAGCGAGTACTGCGGAATAGTAGTTCTCTTTCGGTGGGTGTGTCTTCCTCCCAGGCTCAAATATCGGAGCCATAGCCGACAGTTTTCCCATAGTTGAACGCGAAAGCGAAAGCGATTGATATAGATAAAGCGAAAGATAAAGATAAAGCGAAGTATAGACCCAAACTCTTCACTAAAGTTGTTTAAGAATTATTAACTACTTAAGAATCAAATTTAATCTAAACGAAGTTATGAAGAAAAAGAATTCTTTTAAGAGTGTTCATAATTTTCATTCTTGGGAGAAAGAGAAACTCGATGAATTTGATTCTGTTCTTAAGTTTAGTTTAGTAAAACAATCACACGATATACATAAACTAGACAACGCACTAACTACGTTATACTCAACGCCACCGCATCGACTAGACCGAAGTAAATCCGCAAACGCAACTATGGTTCTCCGCAGCACTGTGGTCACTGTCCAGCGCTACTTCCGTGGATGGAATCTTCGCAAGGAGCTCCCGAACATCCGCTCAGAATACTACTCGCGAATGGCCGGAGAAGGTCTTGGTCATATGACTATGTTCAAGCGTCGCTTAGATAACCCATCCCCAAATGTATCGATTGATTGGCTAAATGATGAGAATCTAGATTTCAGCCATCATCTCTGGGGGAAGCCGCTCGAGGATAGAATTAGCGAAACTAGAGTGGGTTTTGCGTCTGAAGCCGAAATCTTTGGAACTGAAGAAGAAATACCGGTCAGGTGTTTTGATGGTCCTAAGCCGGAGAATCTTATCATTGGCAAGATCATTGATGCGAAATGGGCGGGTAAGTTGGAAGATGAAAGTGACTTCCATTCTCTCTTCTCAGAGATCACCGATGAAGAACTAGCGGCTGTAGTAGCATACTTCTCAAGTTCACTCACCTCTCTCAAGAACGGAAAAGAAGTTATGATCTGGGATGGATCTTCAAAGAAAGTCAAGCCATTCTGGATTACTGCCTCTGGGGGTAGGGGGCAAGCCGCGCTTTTTGAGGAGGTATATCGACTACTTGCATTTGTATTCAACGATATGCGAATTCGTCTACTAAACGAGATTCTTAAAAGCCAAGAATTTGAATGTGGGCAATGTACAGTAACTCCGGTATCAAGGGTGCCGCACCCGCCGCTCGGCCGCCCCCTCGGCCTTGGCGCCCCCTCACGCCGCCGCCGAGAATCGGTGGCAGTCCTCCCTCGAGTTCCTTCATACTAAAAACAGAAAAAAAAAGAAAGAAAAGCAGCAGAAACACAAAAAAAGAAAGAAAAGCAGCAGAAAACACAAAAAAGAAAGAAAAGCAGCAGAAAACACAAAAAAATTAAAATCTAAACTAGTTTTTTTTATTTTTTGATGTATATCAAGTAGTTAGTATTTATAGGGAAGATATGTTGTTATCTCCTTCGATTGACTTGAAATATAGTCTGTTTCCCAATTGAAGTTATAATTAAGATCATCTGACCCTTTATCATAGAAATAGATAATTGGTCCTGGTTTCCCATTATCATCTTGTTCATTGGGAGATATGTAATGATAATCTCTCTTTTTACCATATTCAATAGTATCCATTTCAGACCAGATTAGATCCCACCTGACAACTGGTTTGATCCAGTGTAGAGGTGGGCAATAATTCTTCATAATTCTCTTCTTAAACCAAGTTACACCCGGACCCCACCCGCCAGTATTTTCTTTTTCATCAATATAGACTGTCGCATCTTCATATTCATTTGTCCTAATCCTTGTAACACAATCTTTGAGTTCTTCAAGTTCTTCTTCTTTAAGTTCAGCATCTTCGAGGAATTCTTTTTGTTTTTGAGGATGAAGGATTCTTTTATGTTTAGGTTTTACGGGATATTTACCTTGAGATTTCTTCTTCTTTTTCTTTGCTTCTTTGTAATTAAATGGATCCAGTCCTAGACGTTTGAGGCGATTACACCATCTCTTATTTTCAGGTCTATAATCTTCCGAAACATTCAAATCACATACATCATTTGAGTTTTCTGAAGACTCTCTTCTTTCATTCACAATGATAATTCTGGGAACTTCGAAAGATTCTTTTTCAGAGATTACATCCAAAATCTGATCATCATATTCAAATGATTTTTCTAGAGGAACACCATTGATAACAACATCGGACCAAGAAACCTTCTTATCATACAAAAGACCCTCCTTTTTACCGAGATCTCGGTAATGGACGGGAATAAGATGTTTACCTGATGTGTAACCAGACTCTTCTCCCTGGATATCCATCTCAACGAATTTAAACTTATCAGAATCGCAGAAAGCCATATTTAAATCTCTTCTTAAATGTTTTAAGTGGAGTTTTGAGGAAAGAAATCAAATTTTGTAAAAGATAAAAGATTTAACGTGATCTTCTTTCAGTTCTTCTGATTATACTAATTCTAGTTTTAGTAATCCCTTTCTTTTTCCCTTTAGATTTTTTTCTTTTAGATTTTTTTCTTTTAGATTTTTTTCTTTTAGATTTTTTTCTTTTAGATTTTTTCTTGTTTGTTTTATTGGTTTTTCTATTTTTTTTAGTTTTTCTATTCTTTCTAGTTCTTCCACCCGCTTGTTTGTTGGGCTCACTAGGTTCTTCAAAAACATGTTCATCGGATTTTTTATCCTTAAAATCGGGTAAACTCCCTACCATACTATCAAGTTTACCTGTATAATCATCGCCAAAAGTTTCTTTAGTATCGGCTAAAGCTAGTTCATATATTTGATTAACTAAAGAAGAATAAACTTTTTTTAATTCAGGTGTTTCAGCATTTTGAGATAATTTTTTCAATTTCTCAAAATTAGATTTCCCAATAATTCTTCCAAAAAGTGTTTTATGTTTTACATCTAAACCTTTTAATTTTACTATCATAGTAGAATATTTAATACAATTTCTATTAAATACTTCCATTTCTAATGTATCTTTTTCTTGTTGATTCTTTAAATTAACTTTTAATTTTTGAAGCTCCATTTTGTCCTCTATTTTAGCTTTTTTTAGTTCAACCATTTTACTAAGAAGTTCTTGTTCAACAGTAGCTTTTAGTTGAGCTCTTGTTTTGGCTATATCTGTGAAGGCAGTCACAGTAGAAGTAGTATTAGAACCAATTTTTGAAGCATCGGAAACAACATTACTGACATTTTTAACTGTTTCAGCAACATTAGTAGTAGTTTCCCCTGTGTTTTTTAAAATTGGTGCTAATGTTCCAGATAATTCTTTTACAGCAGAAGTTACATCTTTGCCTACATCGGTTACATCTCGTGTTGCCCCCGATATATTTTCGGCTATTCCACCAACATCTGTAACAATGTTAGCCCCACTTTGAACTAATTTAGCTGCGCTTTGAACTGTTTCCGCCGCAGCTATTGTGGTCTCTTTAGCAGCTGCCTTCGCAGAATCAGATATATTTGAATTAGATGCTACCATTTATAATATTAATATATATTTTATTTCGCGTTAAAGAAGAGGGAATATTAAAGTATTCCTTTATATAGATGCCACCGAAACAAGAACAAAGACAATCAAAACCTCAGACGAGAGAAAATTCTGAAGAAAGCAGAAAAGTACCTGGGAAAAAATCAATTTCTCAAGATGATAACAAGATTGTTCAGATACCGTTGGTTACTTTAAAAAAATTCAGAGGGATCTTTGAAGTAGCTAGTAATAGAGCTAATTGGAGGACAGAAGAATTATTGCCTGTTGGGCTGATAGTAAGAGACATAGACTTGCTTATTAATCATTTTGATAATCCTCCAAATAAAGAAAAGAACGAAGAAAAATAAGATATATTATTTTATGTAATTAAATTTTATCTTTTTATTTATTATTCTTAATTATAATAAGAATAGTTATGTCAATATTTATAGCAGATTTAAGATTAGATGAAGACATAGTAACAAATCCTAATACTGGGGTATCAGAAACACTAGAATCGGTTTTACTGGATCATAATAATCGTATAGATGATAATGAAGAAAGAATACAGGGGTTACAAGGGGAAATAGGAACTCCGGGAATTCAAGGATTACAGGGGGAAACAGGTGATCAGGGATTACAAGGAGAAACAGGAACTCAAGGAACTCAAGGGATTCAAGGAATTCAAGGATTACAGGGTGAAACAGGAACTCAAGGCACAGATGGTAATTTTGGTGGCGCGACATTTGACTTTACATATTCAACAACAACAACAAATAGTGATCCCGGAACAGGTTATATAAGGTTGAATACAAATTCACCACAAAATACAGCACAAACGTGTTATTTAAGTATAGAAGATGATAGCAATATATCAATAATTAGTTTTTTACAATCAATCGATTCGGTTAATTCAACAATAAAGGGTTATATGAGAATATCAAAAAAAACAGAAGCAACAAATTTTTTATTATTTCAGATAACAGATTTAACAGCTGAACCATACGGTGGGACAACTACATATTATAGTATGGATTTAACGAATCAGTCTAGTTCAAGTAATTCGCCATTTACAAATAATGATGATATAATCATTAGTTTTATAACAAATGGAGATAAAGGTGACACAGGGACTCAGGGAACTCAAGGATTACAAGGGACTCAAGGATTACAAGGATTACAGGGTGAAACCGGCTCTCAGGGTTCTCAAGGGACTCAAGGATTACAGGGTGAAACCGGCTCTCAGGGAACTCAAGGGACTCAAGGATTACAGGGTGAAACCGGCTCTCAGGGAACTCAAGGGACTCAAGGATTACAGGGTGAAACCGGCTCTCAGGGAACTCAAGGGACTCAAGGATTACAGGGTGAAACCGGATCTCAGGGGACCCAAG